>ERZ1292633.805-Hain-H41-02um-R1-805-length-35234-cov-28_pt1 | contig 35234 bp, 45 predicted proteins | sample MGYA00564406_ERZ1292633 | MGnify/ENA primary metagenome ERZ1292633 (study PRJEB36523, sample SAMEA6512639) | groundwater metagenome | collected 2019-01-08 | study: AquaDiva: Metagenomics assemblies of 32 groundwater samples
TGAACTTTTTATCAACAAATAAACTTATGCAATTCCCTAACCGGACAAAGCTGATCTCTTCCTGAAGTTAAAGGCGGCATTTGCCTTTGGGCCTTTGGCTAGTACAGCAGTTATCCTTTTCATGGCAGGGATGGTATTTTCGCCCTTAACTGTTCGCAGCTTCGAAAGATACGGACTGGACTCTGCTGCACGGTTTACGGCCTATATCGGGTACACATGGATGGGGGTCCTATTCCTCTTCGTCTCAGCCTCAATCCTCATAGATGTTTTCCGTCAAACAAGCCTTCTGAGAATTTCCCCGCGCATATCATTTTTTATACCCCTTTTAATTTCTATGTCCATTGCAACTTATGGTTATTCCGAGGCGTGGGACATTCGCACAGAGAAGGTGACCATAAAAACCACGAAGTTAACTAAGAGTGTCGGGAGGCTCAGGGTCGTCCAGATTTCAGATGTCCATCTGGGGCTTATTGTAAGAGAAGAAAGGCTGAAGAGAATTCTGACTGAGGTAAAAAGGGCGGAGCCGGACCTCCTGGTATCAACCGGAGATCTGGTGGATGGGCAGATCGACAATTTGACCGGGCTTGCGGAACTCCTTAGAGAGATCAGTCCACGATATGGAAAGTTCGCAGTAACAGGGAATCACGAGTTTTATGCAGGGCTTGACAATAGCCTGGATTTCACGAGAAAGGCCGGGTTCAGGGTCTTGAGGGGCGAAACTGTTTCCGTAGCAGGGATACTCAATATCGTGGGCGTTGACGATCCTGCCGGAAAACAGTTCGGCCTCTTCGCAGATATGCCGGAAAAGGGGCTGCTCTCAACGCTCCCGCAGGAAACATTTACCCTCCTGCTCAAACACAGGCCTGAAGTGGATAAAGATGCGCGTGGTCTTTTTGATTTACAGCTCTCCGGGCATGTCCATAAAGGACAGATATTCCCATTCAGTATTATTACAAGGCTTTTTTACCCTGTCCGGGCAGGAGAGATGAATATCATTGACGGCGCCTCATTATACGTAAGCAGAGGATCAGGCACCTGGGGCCCTCCTATCCGCTTTCTCTCGCCCCCGGAGGTCACAGTGATAGATATTGTGAGTGATTAGAATCTTAGACATTTGGCTTGTCAAAGCTCTATCCAAGCTGCCAATAAGGTGGTTTTATTTGCGCAACTCCTTTGAAATCTTCGATATTTTAAATTGTTTTAAAGTATTAAAATGTGCTATCTTTCAGCATCTTGGAAAGTGTGGGAGATGATTTTTAAAGACCTGGCCCGGTTTTTCTTCTGTAGTGACTAACATTCCAAATGTGATGTTAGCGGAACGATGTCCGTTCAGATAATAACTTAGGCCGCACTAGCACTCCGAGGAATCGATGGCAACAGACTTCAGCTTTGCGCGAGATTTGATCGACAAGCTCGCCGCTCCTCTGATGCCGCCTCGTACGGTCGTTGAAGCCCCGGACTTGATGCGGCTCGAGTTGCGCGAACATATACCGCACACCGTCATGATTGGCAAGTGCATCCGAGCCGTGAGCGGCATTCATGCAGCGCTTGTTCTTGCTGATCTCGGCTACGTGGTAGAGTGTGCCGCTCTGTTGAGAATGGTCTCTGACTTTTGCACCGAAATCACAGCCATCGGCGCGGTACTGGATAAAGGAGGCGAGTTGCCACGCGCCGTGCGGACCTTTGTGGATCATGTGCCGAAGCCGCGAACTCCGGAGCAGTTTGAGGCGGCAGAACGCACCCGTTACGTGAGCCGCGAGGACTTGATGAAGGCAGCAGTGGGCTTGGCTGAGAGCGCGAACGTCGACCGCGAGCAACTACGCATTGTCCATAGATTCCTCAACATGTCCTTTGACGCATATGTGCATGGTGCTTACGAAACCACTATGGAACTGTGCAATCCGGATACTGGTCGTTTCATGATGCGCGGTCATCTGTCCCCATCGAAGCGGCAGGAGTTTGTCGAGGCTGTGGTGCTGAAGCTTCACGAAGTTGTGACCGCTCTTGAACTCACCGCCGCGGTTACTGCGCATGCGGAAATCTTCAAGGCGGCGCGCGATGCGAGGCACACTATGGATGCTTCCGAGCCATGGAAACGTTCCTGAAGCGGAACTCGGCCTAACTTCGCACTGGATCGCGCCCAATAAATAGCCTACGCTCCTAGGTCGCTCCGGCCATTGGGCACGGCTCACCGCCAGCGTTAGGCGTCACATCACGAGGAAACACGATGTCTATCAAGAGGGGTGTCGCGTCTACACTTTTTAGTAAACGACCAAAGAGCCTGACGCTAGGGGAATTTACGGTTGTGGAGGGGAAGCGATGAAACCACCCCGCCCTTCGGGCACCCCTCCTGATTCAGGAGGGGATAAAATCTTATCACCTCTGACCCCTCCTAAAATTAGGAGTGGAACGTGGGGAACAAAAAGCCCCCCTCCTTGATAAGGAGGGGCTGGGGGTGGTTGAGAAAGAGAAAAGGTCGGGGATGTTCGATAGTAATGGTGATCGAATCCATAACCGCTCTATCCTGAAGCAGCGAAGAAAGGAGCTCCGCAACGAAGCAACGCCTGCAGAAATCAAACTGTGGTCTCTTCTGAAGAGAAGCAGTATTGACGGTAACAAATTTCGCCGCCAGCATAGTGTGGGATCGTATATCCTTGATTTCTACTGCCCCGCAGAGCGGCTTGCTGTCGAGTTAGACGGTGATTCTCACTTTACAGACGAGGCTATTGAATACGATAGGGAAAGAACAGCATTCTTAAATTCCCTGAACATTCGGGTGCTAAGGTTTCTTAATACCGATGTATTCAATAATCTTGATTCCGTTTGCGAGAGGGTTCTTGAGGAGATAAGAACTCCCTCGTTGCCCCCTGTTGGGGCAAGTTAAAAGATTACCACCCCTAACCCCTCCTAAAATAGGAGGGGAATGTGGAGCAAAAAGCCCCCGCCTTGATAAGGAGGGGGTTGGGGGTGGTTGTCAATAAGCTCTATGGGTTGACGGGTGAGGAGATTGTGGTTGTGGAGGGGAAGAAATGAACATCACCACTTTCAAGGGTTATGAAGAGTGAATTAACGGAAACAGAATGTAATCTTGGTATTGGTTTCTATTTCAGAGTGTGTAATAATTAGTTATCTATGAAGATCACGATGGTAAAGAAGATAAAGGAGGATGGCGCGGAGTGCAAGAAGTGCCTGCAGGTCACAGAGCGTTTAAGGGCTGGGGACGAGCTTAAGTTTATTGACAAGATCGTTTATGCAGACTTGAGAGATCCGGACTCGATCGGCATTAGGCTGGCAAAAGAGCATAATATCGACATTGCGCCCTTCTTTATAGTTGAAGATGAGGGTAGTGCGTCTATCTACAAAACATATATGGAGCTTAAGAGAAAGGTATTGAATAAGGGAGAGGAACCTGAAAAGAAAAACAGTTCAAAAGATTTCGATATTGAGAGACTGAATAAAGAGTTTGAGGCCAAAACCCCGCAGGAGCTTCTGGAGTGGGGGCTTAAGAAGTTTCATCCTTGCATAGCACTTGCATGGAGTGGCGCTGAAGACGTGGCTGTTGTTGATATGCTGGTAAAGATCAACCCTAAGGCGCGCATCTTCACCCTTGACACTGGAAGACTCAACCCTGAAACATATGACTTGATTGACAGGGTGCGTGAAAGATATGGCATTGATATCGAAGTCATCTTCCCTGATGCGGCAGAGGTTGAAAAGATGGTGCGCGAGCATGGGGTAAACCTGTTCTATCAGAGCGTTGAGAACCGAAAGTTATGCTGCAATATAAGAAAGGTGCAGCCCCTTAAGAGAATGCTCTCTACTCTTGATGCCTGGATAACAGGTCTACGCAGGGACCAGGCTGTAACTCGGACTGTCTTGAAAAAGATAGAGGTTGACGAAAACTTTGGCGGGATCATTAAGCTGAATCCCCTTGCCGACTGGAGCCACAAAGATGTCTGGGACTACATACACAAAAACAATATCCCATATAATGAGCTTCACGACAGGGGTTATCCGTCCATAGGTTGCGCGCCCTGTACCCGCTCCGTCAAACCTGGTGAAGATATCCGCGCAGGCCGCTGGTGGTGGGAGTCTCCTGAAGGCAGAGAGTGCGGCCTCCATGTCAAGTCTAAGTAGCTATATCTGTTTAGGGTCGAAGGGGATCTTTTCAAATATAGTAAAACCGGAAAAGGGTCCATGCATATAAATATTGCAGAAAAAGAGCTGATAGATAAGGTCCTTGACAGGGAGGAGAAAAAAAGGTTTTCCCTGAAGGAGATCGATCTTGGAGAGACTCTACGGGAGATTCTTTTTAGTGCGAATGAATTTGTCCCATCGGAATCCGGTGCGGTTTTTCTCGATGACCCTTTGCTCAAACGAACTACATCCGAGAGGGGAAGGCTTTACTTTATGGCCTGTTTTGGTGAGGGTTCAGAAAAACTCGCTGGAACTTTTCTTCCGAGCGATGTAGGTATAATTGGAGAAACATACAGAAGCGGATCACCATATTTGAGCCGGGATGTGAGCAAAGACAGGAGTTTTTATCCCGGAGTTGACAAACAGACCAGCTATCAATCAAGGTCTATCATTGCCGTTCCTGTCAAGATTAATGACTCTGTTATCGGCGTCATCGAGATGATCAACAGAAAGGATAAGATAAATTTCGACGAGAAAGACCTTGCTATCCTGGATATCTTTGCGCGCTATACATCTACTCTTATAACAAATGCTCTTGACGCCCTGAGGTTTGAGGAACTATCAAAAAAAGATAACCTTACCGGTCTTTATAATGACAGGTATTTTTACGAAAGACTTTCAGTAGAGGTCAAATATGCCATAGAAAACAGCAAACCACTTTCTATGATATTTTTCGATCTTGATCGTTTTAAGGAGGTTAACGATATATACGGACATCTCGCGGGAAGTAGGGTGCTCAAAGAGGTAGCGCAACTGGTAGAAAATATTTTGATAGGTGGCGGGGCCGTTCCTGTCAGGTATGGCGGCGATGAATATGTGATTGTTTCCCCGGCAACCACCCTTGACAAAGCCGCGGAATACGCGAAAAAGATATGCGACGTAGTCGCTGGAAGTACATTTATTAAGGAAAAAAGCATAGCAGGAGCCCCTCCCCTCAATATCAAAGGGTTAATCACCTGCAGTATTGGTGTTACCACCTTTGTCCCTCCCATTGATCAACAGATTAGTCACAGAGAAATTGAAGAAGGCCTTATCAAGGCCGCAGATTCTGCGATGTATGAATCAAAACGTAATGGGAAGAACAGGGTCACATGTACATCATTATACCTAAAAAAACATTGAAACCACCGCTTGCCAGCCTTGAGGGCATGAACCTAAACAAAGCATAAGAAGATAAAAAAGACCAATTTGGTATTTTTTCTCTTGACAATCTTTTTTTATAGACTAAACTGATAACAGTTCTTATTATTGATTGATTTAAAATATCCTATGGAAAATACGAAAAAAATCGCTGAGGTAAGGAGGAGTAGACAGAGGGAAGTTCTGTTTAAGGTTTTAAAAGGAACCAAGTCACATCCAACAGCAGACTGGATCTATCATGAGGTTAGAAAGACCCTTCCCAGGATCAGCCTTGGAACGGTTTACAGGAATCTGCGACTCCTTGCAGAGAGGGGGGAGATCCTGGAGCTCCATTATGGAGATGGTCAGAGCCGGTTCGATGGTACACCTGAAAACCATTACCACTTTAACTGCCAGACGTGCGGAAAGGTCTATGATGTGGAAGAACCTCTTAAAAAGGATATGGAGAGGGACCTGTCAAAAAAACTTGGATTTATAGTAAATCACCATAGGGTTGAGTTTTACGGAATTTGTATGGATTGCCAATAAAGACAGGCTCTGCAATTAATTGAGAGATGACGGAGGAAAGAATGAAAAGCGTAATATGTTCGGTCTGCGGTGCCAAGGTAATGCTTTCTTTTAATGCAAAGGAAGGGGATATAGTCACATGTCAAAAGTGCGGTGCCCGTCTGAGGCTTATAGCCGATGGTAACGGATTCAGGGCCGCTGTTGCATAATTTAAAATAACTATACGAAGTTAGCTATGGAAAAGATAATTTGGGATGAAGGTTTTAGCGTCGGCGTTCCAGAGATGGATAGACAACACAGGCAAATAATATATCTAATAAATTCACTGATCGAGAAGCAATACATAGCGGTTGATTCAGAGATAATATCAGATACCCTGGCCAGGATGTTGGAATACGCTAACGAGCATTTCAGGAGAGAAGAGCAATATATGCTTGAGTCTGGTTATCCTGACTTCTCCAAGCAAAGGGAGGAGCATAACGAATTCAGAAAAAGGACGGCTTTTTTCTCCATAGATACAATAAGGCACAAGACGACTATACCAAAGGAGGTCCTCGCCCATCTTAAAGAATGGTGGGTGAATCATATACTCAATACAGATATGAAATATAAGGCATTTTTTATTGAGAGGGGCGTAAGGTAATTACTTTTTTCAGGGAAAATGACCTTGGGTATCTGCGAAGCCTTCGTCTATAAATGATATAGTAAAAGCTATTGTCGAGATTCTGGGCAGATAAATAAATGCCTTTATGTTAATTAGAATGGAAAGGGGGTGAAAATCATGTGTGATGACACAAAGAAGTATCTATATCTCTGCTATGAGTGTGAGGCTGAATCTGATGAGCCGAGGGACTGCTGTGGGAAACCGATGGTAAGGATGAATGACTAATATATAGGAGGAAGCATGGATTGGATAGAGTTTTTAAAGGTTATGACGATAGATGAAAAGGGTGCGATAGCAAAGTATAAACATGCGGCATCAAAGGCAACTGATCCGGGACTGAAAAAGATGTTTATAGAGATGATGGAGGAAGAAAAGATCCACGTCCAGCTTATAGAAGACAAGATCGAGCAGTTAAAGAAAAAGAAGGCTTAAGGGGAGGGCGAGATGGCTGTATGGATATGCAGTAAGTGTGGTCATAAGGTTGAAGGCAGGTGCAGACCGCAGAAATGTGAGAAATGCGGGGCAAAGAAAGATGATTTCAAATCAGAAAATCAAGAACCAAAAAAAGGAGGGAAGTGCTGATGAAGAAGTGGAGATGCACGGTATGTGGGTACATACATGAAGGGGAGAATGCTCCTGCAAGGTGTCCTGTCTGTGAGGCCCCGGGCAGCAAGTTTGAGGAGATAAAGGCTGAAGCTGGAGAAACGACCAAGAACCTCTGCGCCAACTGGGACGGCGAGACGGAAGAGGTAGGAATGTATCTGGCCTTTTCAAGGAAGGCTGATGAGGAGGGTTACCCTGAGGTTGCCCAGGCCTTTGCAAAACTTGCTATGGAAGAGGCATGGCACGCCGCAGATGTTTATCGGCTCCAGGGCAAAGTCAAGTCTACTAAGGAAAATGTTAAATGGAGGGCAGAGGCGGAGAGAGGGGCCGAAAAAGGAAAGGCAGCCTGCGCCGAGGCTGCAATGAAAGAGGGTCTTAAGCCGGTTGCAGGATGGTTCCTCAGAGCTTCGGCAGATGAGGGAAGGCATGCGTCAGTATTTGAGGGTCTGTTAAAGAGATATTTGAGTTAGGTATTATTAAACAGAATTATGGGAGGTGTACCATGACCGAGGCTTACGGATGCATGACATGTAATGTTGGGGCTACTGTGCCGAACTTCAGATTGGAGACTTACGAGTCGTCGAAAGGAGATTTCGGAGAGATCGGCCTTGAGTCCCAGATGGCAAGCAAAAAGTGGACGATACTATTTTTCTATCCTGCTGATTTTACCTTTGTCTGAGCAACCGAATTTGCTGCTCTGGCAGAGCAGTATGACAGATTCAAAAAGATGGGTGCAGAGGTGATAACAGTCAGCACCGATACCAAGTTCGTCCACCTGGCATGGCAAAGAGATGAGAAGGACCTTGCAAACGTGAAATTCCCCATGGGTTCCGATGCCGGGGGAAAGCTGGCAAGGATGTTCGGGGTATATGACGAGACTACAGCCCTTGCCTTGAGGGGGACATTTATCATAAACCCTCAGGGGAAGCTGTTAAACGCAGAGGTCAACTATTACAACCTTGGAAGGAATATTGACGAACTGATGAGGAAGTTTAAGGCAAACCTCTATCTCCAGAAGCACGAGGCACAGGCATGTCCATCAAAATGGAAAGAGGATGGAGACAAGACCCTCACTCCTTCGGCTAAACTTGTAGGCAAGGTCCATGAGGCATTAAAGTAGTCTTTTTCTGCATTTCTTTAGGGCCGGGGAACCTCCCGGCCTTTTCTTTATAAAATAACTTACAAAAATAGTTCTGTGAAGTTTTTTCTGTTGAGCCACTTGCAAAACTCTTTTCCCCCTCCCTTGACGGGAGGGGGTGAGGGGGCGGGTGAACTTTCAAGTGTCTCTAAATGAGACTTTCATCCCCACCCTGACCCTCCCCCGTCAAGGAGGAGGGGATGTTTTTGGCATTTTGCAAGAAGCCTGTTGTCAACAAATAGATTTGTCCGGTTTTGAAGCAAATGAATTGTCCGGTTTTTTGTTATGAGGAAGATGACAGCGGCGGACCCTACGCTGCCATCTTCCTCTTCTCCTTCAATTTTCCATTTGAGTGATAATCAGCAAGTTTTCTTGGACCATGAAATACAGCCATTGAGCCGTCGCAATACCGATGCACACGTACCTTTACCCTGATATAATTACAACGGTATTCATCTTTTTGTATTTGCAGTTTCTTCCCCTCAAAGCTCACGCAGTTGTCAGGGCTTACAGTCCTTTCATACTGCTCGCAAAGGATGTCGTCCAGGTTTAGCGCTATGCAGGGAATAAATGCGCTCCCTTCTTGCGAGGATGGGTGCATAAATTCGGCATTGAAGTTTGGTAGATATGCATCTCTCAGATATTGATTGGCAGCTTCCATAGTGGTAATCCCATGAAAGGCCAGCTCTTTTGGCAAACGTCCCTGGTGTGTCGAAAATGCACGTTCAGACCGTCCTCTCGCCTCTGGGGAATAGGCAGCTATCATCTCTATCCCAAGATGCCTCATGGCCCTGCCAAATTGAGTGAGATTGTTCTTATCTACCTTGCCTCCAGCCTCCGGTGTGTGCCAGTAATGGCTACCTCTGTCAGTATAGAGTGAACTCCTTGTTATCACCTCCTTTACTCCTCTAAAGCTGCTTTCTGTTCCTTCTTCCTCTATAAAGAACATGGAGTAATGCTCATTGGTGGAATCATCCATAGTCACTATCAGGTCCCATTTCTTTCCTTCAACCCATTCATGCCTGCTGCCGTCTTGATGCAACATCATGCCGGGAAGGGGCGAAGGCTCTCTTTTCTTGCGATGGGCTCCACGCTTTTCTGCCTTAGGAGTCAAACCTTTTGACTGAAGACTGTTCTTTACCCAGGTGTAGCTTCGTCTACCGCCATCCTGCTTATACCAGGAGTGAAAATGCTTTACGTTCCATCCCATATGCAGACTCTTGTATCACTCTGTAAGGGCAAATACCTCATCTACAGGGGCACGACGGGAAGAGACCTGTTCGAGGCGTTTGTCCTTAAGTCCCTCCAATCCGTACTCCTCGTAACGGTCTATATATCGCCTGAATGTCCTTGAACTGACACCTAATACTTGTGCAGCTTCTTCTTGCGTTAACCTTTTCTCCGTCCAAATCCCGTAAATCTCCTCGAATCTCATCTTCCGGATCTCCTGTAACAGCTCTGTCCGTCTCATGGTCCCTCCTTAAAAAGAATGAAACCATAAAACCGGACAGTTTATGTGCTACAACTCCGGACAGTTTATTTGTTACTGACACTGTGAAGTTTTTTCTTGACATAGAAACTCAAAAGAAATACGATACGTAACATACTAAAAAGGTCTTATTTGTGTGGATACTATGTCTGTTGATCTCCGGCCCAGAAAAGAAGAGGTTAGTGGAAATGCAGATAAAATCCCGTTGCAAAAATGTGCCTGCAGGGAAAACCTTATGTTTCGTGAAGGTGGAGAGATAATTTTAAAGTGCAGGGTTATAAAAATCATTGACGGGGTAGTTAGGGCGAAGTGCAAGAGATGCGGTCAGTGGGTGCTGATACCGTTAAGGATGACGTAATCTTTCGGAGGCGCTTATGGCAATACAATGGACAGTTGATTTGGCAACAGGGGTTGAAGAGATCGACAACCAGCACAAAGAGCTTTTTAAAAGGACGAATGATCTCCTCGATATTAGCGAAAAATCAAAAAAGAGGGAAGAGATTGTCAAGGTCCTCGATTTTTTGGGGGAGTATGTGGTAAGTCATTTCGGCGCCGAACAGCTTTATATGACAAGGCATTACTATCCGGCGTATACGTCCCACAAGGCGCAGCACGATGAATTCATAAGAGAGTTTAAGGATTTAAGGGCCGAATATGAAAAAGAGGGGGTGACCTCTCATCTTGTGATAGTGGTGCAGAACCGGGTATATGAGTGGCTGAGGAACCACATTGGAAATGTCGACAAGCAGTTGGGGGCGTTTCTGAAGTCAAGATTATAGCGTTTTAACAAGCACGATTTACCCATAAGGCGAAAGTCGTTTAAAGACAAAGGCCGGGGTTGCTGAACTAATCCAGTTCAGCGGTCCCGGCTTTTTTTTGGCCTGAAAGAAAATAAATATAACTGAAAGGGGGTGAACAAGGTGAACAAATAGATATTTGATTGTTTAACGGGATGTACAAAGGTGTACGGTTTTTTAGCTTTTAACAAAAACAAGAAGGAGGAGTAATGAAAAAGTTTTCGGTTTTATTTGTGGCGGTTATTTTCACGGCAATTAGTGTAGTTCCGGCTATGGCAGGCCCATCCAGGGCCATTATTCAGGAAATGGGCTCTACAATCGGCAAAGATGAAGTCAATATTGATGTGGATTGGCTTCCAACCGGTTTAAACGTAGTATCTAATACTACTAAAGCGGCTATCGGAGGCGGCGATGGAACTGTTGGAGGCCTTGCCCTGTCTTCCGTCAATGTCGGTCTGGCTGATGGCCTGGAACTGCGTCTTGGACGTCTTCCAGGTCTTAAGAGTTATATAAGCGGACTTGCTAATAACAGCAGCCTTGGCTTAACAGTGAAAGGCGCAATTCCTGGAGTTCCTGGGCTTGCGGCATGGGTTGGGTATGGCTCCAACACAACTAAGGATGCTCTTTCCGCGGACAATGCAGGCGATACGCAGATGTCTTCAACCAGGATCGGTGCTGCATACACGTGGGCTGGCCCTGTGATTGTCAACGGTACTCTAGATTATGGAGTGGATACGGCAACGTCGGCAGGAGTATCAGCAAAGGATACAACGACAACCGCGCTGGCCCTTGCAGCACTTTATCCATTGAAATCCAATGTCATTGTTGGTGCGGAATATCACATGGCCACTGTTGACGCAGGTGGAACAAAATACACTGTTACTGCGCCTGCAATTGGTGCGAGAGTTATAGCCGGCAACTTCACCATCGATGCTATCGCCGTCTTGGCAGCAAATGTAAAACCGGATACAAGCGGCCTTACGGATATAAATACTACAACTATCGGTGTTCCAACCCTCCGAGTAAACTATAAGTTTTAGTATGTTTTAAAGATCCCGTTGGTTTACCCTCCGTTTTCCAGCGGCAACGCTGGCGGCTACCCACCGCCAGCGTTTTTTTATCGCAGTCACGACGAGGTGAATATGGTGCTTTTCAGAATCCTGCTGGTAGATGACGACAAAAACATTCTAAGGATGCTTCAGGTCTTTTTTGAAGCGGCGGGGATATCCGTCTTTTGCGTATACCGAGGGAAAGATGCTGTAAAGGCATTTAAAGAGAGCCCCTTCGACATGGTGATTACGGACCTGAACATGCCTGAAATGGACGGGCTTGAAACGGCGAAGAATATCAGGCTTTTAAATCATGAAGTCCCGATAATAATGATGACAGGCAGTTCCGATCTGCCGAAAAATATGATGGATTACGGCATATCGCAGATTTTTGTCAAGCCTTTTAGCTTTAAAGGGATGCTGTCTGCTGCAATTTATGAAATGGAAAAAAGAAAGAATAAAAATACGCCGCGCCGTGAATGGGATGGCGGACATCATACCCGTTTTGTATTGCATCAAGCCGCGCAATAGATTTTTCTTGACAACCATATTGAGGTCGTGGTAAAAGAGGATGAAAAAGGTCTTTTGAGTATTATTGGTAAATTGCAGTCACCCAAAAAGGCGAAATCCTGAAAGAGGTAAAAGCCTGGGGTTGTCGATCTCTTATCGACAGTCCCGGCTTTTTTATTTTCGGAGCAGTAAACCGGCAGAACTTCTGATTTTCATGCAAAACCCTTGATGAATAAGGCAGACCTGGTTACGTCGGTCTTAAATATAGCAGTTTTGAAAGGAGAGGCAAGATGCGGATTAAAACAGGTTGGGAAGGTCTATTTCGCCATGCGGTTATGGGTATTGCAGTTGTGCTGCTCAGCGCCCTTCCGGCCCTTGCCCTTGAGGCCAATGAATACCGCCAGTTTATGGGACTGGATTCGAGAAAGGTCGTATGGTTTCTTGCCCAGATGCACCTCTTCTTCGGCGCGTTCGTCCTTGGCGTTCCGCTGTTTGCCGTTATCATCGAGATAGTAGGGTGGCGGGGCAATGACAAAAAGTTCGACAAGCTGGCATACGAGTTTACAAGCCTGCTCTCTGTTGCCTATGCTACAACCGCAGCATTTGGCGGCCTGATGGCCTTTGCCCTCTTTACCCTATACCCTACCTTCATGGGATATATGGCCGGGACATTCAAGGATGTAATGTTTTTATATGCCATCCTTTTCTTCGGGGAGACCTTCTGCCTTTATCTCTACTATTACGGTTGGGATTGGATGTCGGGAGGGGAAGAGTTCGACAGGAGATTAAAGATTGCCGCAAAAGGAGCAGGGGGGATTATCCTCCTTATCGGCATCCTCTTCCTCCTCGGCATCGGCACACCTCACATGAAGGTTGATACAAGGATATTTATCTCCATGATGTTTATAATCCCGCTCGGCGCGGGATTATTCATAGTCAAGGACCGGAAGTCCCTGCACATCCTTATCGGCATCCTGCTCAATATCTTCGGCACTGCCATCATGTTCTGCGCCAATAGCTGGGCAGGCTTTATGATGAGCCCCGCAGGCGTTACAGAAAAAGGGGATTTCCTCGGTTCCACATGGGCGGCCTTTGACAACCCACTTGCCACTCCTCTTGCTATACATAGAATGCTTGGCAATCTTGCCTTTGGAGGGTTGATCGCCGGTGCATATGCCGCCGTCAAGTTTTTAGGCAGCAAGAGCGATGAAGACAGGGCCCACTATGACTGGATGGGCTATATCAGCAACTTTGTCGCCATTGCCGGTCTTATCCCTATCCCGTTTGCAGGTTATTACCTCGGGAGAGAGCTCTATTCATACAGCGCGGTCATGGGAAACAACATGATGGGAGGTGACTTCTCGTGGACCTTCATCATACAGGCAATGCTGGTCGGATCCCTGTTTCTCACAAGCAATTATTATCTCTGGAGCGGAATGAGCAGGATCCCCGGTGCTGAAAGATACCAGAGATACATAAAATATATACTTATCCTGATAGTCATATCTTTTGCCGTCTGGCTGACACCGCACAACCTGCCTCTTTCGGGGGAGGAGACTGCCCGAATGGGCGGGAGCCCGTACCACCCCACGCTTAAGTTTCTCGGTCTCATGCCTGCCAAGAATGCGGTGGTGAACCTCATAATCCTCTCGACATTTTTCAGCTTCCTGCTCTACAGGAGAGGGAACAAGGGAGAAACGGTCCCCATATCGCAGCAGGGGAAAACAGCAAGAATAGCCATAATCACAGCCGGGATCATTGCCATAGTAATCATAGGTCAGTATGCCGTATATCTGCTCGGCCTTGATCCAAAGGCAATGGACCTCCCTCCCGACAGAGCGCATTACTTCAGAACCGTAGGGTGGCTCCTGGTGTTCCAGTGCTTATCGGCAATAGCAGTTGTTGTCCTTGCATTAAAGGACAAAGGGGCCTTTGCCCAGGGGCTCTTTCTTGCCACAACAGCCGCAAGCGTCGTTTTCTTCCTTGGCGTTTACGGGTTTGTGGTGATGGAAAAGGCCAGCCCCTTCCTTAGAAATATTGCCGTGAGCCAGTTCATGCAGCTCATTGCCTGCCTGGTCCTTGTAACTACCATAGACATCTTCCTGTTCAAGGGCGCAAAGGAGATAGGACCCTTGAAGTGGGGGAAGATGAGCGTGAGGAGCCAGTATGCCCTGCTCCTCCTGACCATTATCATCACTATGAACATGGGGCTGATGGGTTTTATCAGGTCAGGGCTCAGGAGCGACTGGCATATATTCGGCATAATGAGGGACACATCCGAATGGGCAAACACGCCGAGCAACTTCACAATGACTCAGATGGTGGGGCTTGCGGTAATAGTATTTCTGGTTGGCGTTGCATTTATGTTCTGGCTCGGATCGCTGGCTAAAAAGAAAGATCATTAGCTAAAGGCTCACAAGGGAGGATGAAAATAACCCCTAACCCCTCCCGACCTCCCCTTTAAATAAAGGGGAGGAGAGTAAGTTCCCCCTCTTTATTTAAAGAGGGGGGGGGAGTTAAAGATTATTTTCGAGACAAAGAGACAAGTAAGGAGGGTTAAATCTATGGGAAAGGTTATTGGCAAGATATTCGCCTTTTTAGTGGTATTGGTTGTCATCTTTATGTGGGTCGGCTATGCAGTCACAAAGATGACCGGGGGAGAAAAACAGGCTGGCGGAGCGGTAGAGATAACCCCCGAAGGCGGGGAGAAGATATTCTGGGGTAAGGGGAGGTGCTTTACCTGCCACAGCCTTGGTGATAATGGAAGCGCGGTCAGATGTCCGAACCTTGGTGTATGGGGCGATAAGTTTCCGCTGCCGATAGGAAAGAGGGCAGAGGGCAGGGCAAAGGAGAGGGAGACCCAGACAGGGCTTCCTTATACCGCTACAGATTACATTACTGAATCCCTGGCAACTCCAGGCGCTTATGTGGCGGACGGTTTCAAGAATGAGATGGCGGTTGTCTATGCGCCGCCCATATCCCTGAACCTTGACGAGATAAAGGCCGTGGTACTCTTCCTTCAGAGCCAGGGAGGCGAGGTAAATGCGGATGCGGTCAGCAATCCGTCTGAGATATCAAAGAAGCTTTATGACAAGATCGCTGCTGCCGGAGCAGCCGGAGGCGGAGACCCCGGTCATGGTGAAGAGGTATTTAACAGCGCCTGCATAACCTGTCACTCATTGAAGGGTCAAGGAGGCAAAGTAGGCCCCGATCTATCAAGCGCCGGACTCAAGTCTCTCAAATACCTTTCCGAATCTATCCTCAGACCTGCTGATTCCATCGCTCACGGCTACGAAACCTGGATATGCGTGAATAAAGACGGCATAAAAACTGTCGGGTGCAAGACCAGGGAAGACGCCGCAGGTGTAGACCTTATGAAGGCGAGCGGAGAGGTGGTGACGATTGCAAAGGCGGATATTAAGGAAATGACACAGGAGAAAGGGAAGAGCCTCATGCCAGAGGATATGAACGAGGGCCTGACGGTAAAGGACTTTCAGGATGTCCTGGCTTTCCTGCTGATGCAGAAAGAGAAGAAATAATGTAGGGGCGGTCCCTTGTGGCCGCCCGCAATGGGACGGGGCAAGCCCCTCCCCTACAAAGGCAGAGGAGGTTTTCAGATGAACAGGTTTAAATTAGGGGCTTTCTGGAACGCGGTAATAACCTTGACCGTAGTTTATTGTCTGATCAAATGGGGGATACCTCTTCTGTCGAGGACGGTAACAGGACTGCCATTTCCCCTGTCCGTGCCGAGCACATTGATGCTCTTTTATATGGTGTTGACCGTCTTTGCCCTCTTCATCTATATCACATCTTCAGGGGAAAGGCTTGAGGAGTTTAAAACCCCAATAAAAAAGCTCCTCCTTGATGAATACGGGCAAAGGACGAGGACTGCCGTTCTTGTTGTGCTTCCCCTCCTCTTCAGCTGGCAGGTCTATTCAGCCACCGTTCCAAAGATAAGCTCTCCCAGCTCCCTTCGATTGCAGCATCCATCGGGCGGGTTCCCCAAGGAGATGGAGACGCTGGAAAACCCGTTCAGAAACCCTTCTGATGCCGATGTGGGAAAGTTTATTGAAGAGGTAAAGGCCGGAAGCGTGCAGTTCATACCTGAAGCCATAGAAGAGGTGGAAAAGGTCAGGGATAAATACGACAATATCATCGGATTTATCCCCACAGAGCCGGTGCAGACATTCTTGAAGGAGATCAAGGAAGGGAAGGAGGACAAGGAAAAGGCAAAGAAGGCCCTTATAGAGAAATACCTCTTTGAAGGCAGGATCCTCTATGCGAGAAACTGCCGGCCCTGCCATGGGGACAGCGCTGCGGGGGATGGGGCAATGGCAGACGGGTTCAGACTCAGACCTATAAACTTCACCGATAACGGCACCATCGAGACGATAGTGGAAGGTTATACATTCTGGAGGGTTGCTAACGGCGGCCCCGGTCTCCCTAAAGAGGCCACTCCCTGGGATTCAGCCATGCCGGAATGGAAGGTCGACCTTCCAGACGACTATAGGTGGCGGATAATCCTTGCCGAGTACGACCTTGCGCAGAAGACGCCGAGGCAGCCGGAGAAACATGCAGAAGAGGGGGGCAAGAAATAATGAGAACCGCTATCTTATCCGCATTTATCGCTTTTATTATTCACATTTCTACTGTTTCTTCCATTTATGCGGCAGATGTGCCGGCGAAGCCTAAACCGGCCAAGACCCCTGAGTTAGTGGAAAAGGGGAAGGTCACATATTTCAGGAGGTGCAGTTTTTGCCACGGGCTTACCGGCGCAGGTGACGGCCCCGCAGCAGACCAGATGATACCGAGGCCGAGAGACTTTTCCATGGGGCTATATAAGTTCCGTTCCACGGAAACAGGGGGCCTCCCTACGGATGAAGACCTCTTCAGGACGCTGAGCAGGGGGATACCCGGCACGGCCATGCAGCCTTTTGATAGCGATAAGATAAAGAACGGCCTTACTGAAGAGGAGAGATGGCAGGTCATATATTATATTCAAACATTTTCGGAAAGCTTTGCCGATCCGGATATGGACCCTTACCAGCAGGTGATAAAGGTGTCGCAGGAGGTAAAGACGTCTACGGAAAGTATTGCCAAGGGAGAAAAGATATTCAAGGAGATGAAGTGCTGGGAATGTCATGGAGAAGGCGGGAAGGGTAACGGCCCCAATGCTCCAAAGCTGAAGGACAAGTTCAGGGGCGATCCGATACTCCCTTTCGACCTTACAAAGGGATGGAGATATAAGGCTGGAAATACAAGCCTCGATATATACAAGAGGTTCAGCACGGGGATAAATGGCACCCCTATGCCGTCATTTGCAGACTCCCTGAACGATGAGGAGAGATGGCACCTGGCAAACTATGTGGTTTCTCTGCAAAAAAGAGAGGTCAATAACCAGTCTGTGCTAAAGGCTGGATACGTGAAGGGAGATATCCCGGAATCCCCGGACGACCCAGCATGGCAGAAGGCCGTGGCCATTGACGTGCAATTGGCCGGACAGGTAATAGCAAGACCAAGGTGGGAAAACCCCTCTGTGGACATAGTTACTGTAAGGGCGCTCTTTAACGACAAGGAGATCGGTTTCCTCACGGAGTGGAGCGACAGGTTCAAAGACGCCCTTCACAACCCAGACCTGGAATACGCAGCGCCGGCAGAATACACCGGTTATGTAAAGGGGGATGAGATGCCGAGAAAGCCGGGCAACTTCAGGGATTCCATAGCCCTTCAGTTTCCGGTGAAGGCAGGTGAAGGTGCGAAAAGGCCCCACTTCTTCAGAGGGGACAGCAGCAGTCCCGTAAATCTCTGGGTCTGGAAATCTGACCTGGAAGAGGCCGGCCAGCCTGCGATTGAGGATATAAATGCCTCCGGGTACAAACAGCCTCTGAAGGTTCAGGCACAAGAGGATCAACAGATCAAGGGAAAAGGGGTATGGAAGGAAGGCGCATGGCGGGTGGTAATGAAAAGACCGTTGACCACGAACAGCAAAAACGACGTCCAGTTTGAAAGGGGGAGGTTTATCCCATTTTCACTCAACGCCTGGGATGGCTCTAACGGCGAACACAACCTCATTATGTCCCTGTCCACTTGGAACTTCGTCGTGATGGAAGCTCCGATCCCTGTGAATGTTTATATTTATACTTTGCTGGGGATGGTTGGTATCGGCGGAGCAGAGGTTTGGCTTATGCGAAAGGTGCGGCGTGAAAAAAAGGGAGGAATTTAAAAATAAATGTTTCAGAATATTTTAACAGCCTTGGATAACTCAGATTATTCGGACTACGGAATGGAGCTGGCCGTCACTCTCGGCAGGACATACAAGGCAAAGGTGACAGGCTGCCACGTCTATGCGGCCAAGCTGCATGAAACAAGGTTTATGGACATGGAATCAGGGCTTCCGGAGCGGTATCAGTCCGAGGATGTTCTAAAAAAACAGAGGGATATCCATGACACTCTCATATCCAAAGGCCTCGAGGTCATATCGGATTCTTATCTCGACAGGTTTGAAAAGAGGTGCCGGGTAACAGGCGTTGACTTCGCACGCAAGAGCAGGGAAGGGAAGAACTTCGTGGAGATAATTAAGGAGGCCGATGAAGGGGACTACGATCTCGCTGTTATGGGTTTCCTTGGCCTTGGAGAGGTTGAGAGCAGCGTTATAGGCGGGGTTTGCGAGAGGGCGATAAGGAAGATAAGAAAAGACATGCTCATCGTCAAGAAGAATGTCCCCATCAAGGGTCGCATAATTGTAGCCGTTGATGGGAGTCCATATTCGTACTGGGGGCTAACGGTCGCCATTGGCTTTAAAAAGGCATTCGGATGCGATATAGAGGCGGTCTCCGTATTTGATCCCTTCTTTCACCAGGTGGCATTCAAGAATATTGCCAATGTCCTGTCAGATGCGGCATCGCAGGTCTTTAAGTTCAAGGAACAGGAAAAGCTCCACGAGGAGTTGATAGACGACGGGATGGCAAAACTGTACAAGGGGTATCTGACTATGGCGGAAAGAGTGGCCGCAGGCCGGGGGGTAGAGATAAAAACAAGGCTTTTGTCCGGCAAGCCCTTTGATGAAATCCTCAAGGTTGTCAGGTCCGAAGAGCCTTCTCTTCTTGTTGTAGGCCGCTTTGGAATGCACCACGTGCCGGAGTCGGACATGGGCAGTCATGCCGAAAATTTACTTAGACTTGCACCTTGCAATGTCTATATCGGAAGCAGAGGGATGGCTCCAGAGATCATCGAGACATATACAGAGACGGTCCCTCCAATGGACTGGACGGATGAAGCCAGAGCAAGGATGGAAAAGGTCCCTCCTTTTGCGAGGAAGATGGCTGAAAAGGCCATTCAGGATTATGCGAGGGAGCATGGCTATGACAAGGTGACGGAAGAGGTCGTGTCAGAGGCAACGGGACGCCTCCTTCCGACCATGATAGGGAAAAGGAAGGAAGATAAATAGGGGGGTCGATATGCCTTTTGGGCGGATACGGGTAAAGCCGAGGTTGAAGAGGCCTCTTAAAGGCGAGGGGGCGGATTTCTGGTGCTATTATCACAAGAGGTTTTTTATCGAAAGAAAGAAATGGTATCACTGCATTCCCAAGGGCTGTTACGAATTCGATAACGAATATTATCTTTCCAGAATAGTTCCCCAACTGCCAGAAGGATTGGGCCCATGCTGAATGAAAAAGTCAAAACAAGGAGGAGGTGAAAACTAAGAATGAAAATATTTATGAAAAAGAGAGGTCTGATCAGTTTTTTCCCAATAGCCGCAATGGTAATCTTTACCCTCACCATGACTATAGACAGATCATCTGCTTATGATGAGATAGAGGTGAAAGACGGCGGAAAGATAACGGGACGCGTAAAGTTTGTCGGCGCTCCGCCAAAGTTTGAACCCATCAAGGTCAACAAGAACCAGGACTACTGCGGGAATGAGGTGCCTGTCGAGGCATTGGTAGTCGGCAAGGACAGCGGCGTCAGGTTTGCGGTTGCCTTCCTCGAAAATATTGACAAGGGCAAAACAATAGAAAGGAAGAAGCAGACCGACATAGACCAGAAGAAGTGCGTCTTTACACCACATGTATTCACAATGGTAAAGGGGACAGACCTTGCCACTACAAACTCAGATCCTGTACTGCACAATGCAAACATGGAGGTGAAAAAGGAGATAACAGACGGGGATAGCGCAGGCGGGATCCAGATGTTTAATTTCGGGCAGCCAAAGCAGAATCAGGTGTATGTCAAGAAGGTAAGGAAGATGGGGCAGGTAAAGATAACTTGCGACTCCCACACCCATATGAGGAGCTTCGCCATGGTATTTGACCACCCTTATAGCTCCGTAACTGACGAGACCGGCGCATTCACGATAGATAACGTTCCGCCGGGGAAATACACCTTGAAGCTCTGGCACGAGAGTTGGCAGCTTACCGGCCATGACGACGACGGCAGACCTCTCTACGGAAAACCGATACTGCTTTCAAAAGAGGTGGAAGTTCCTGCAAAGGGGAATGCCCAAGTGAACTTCGAACTGAAGTAATACCCCGGCATAACACCAAGTAAGCTTTCAATATTTATAATTTAATTGCTTGAAAGCAACTTGGTGTAAAAGGTTAAAAAAGGAGGAATTACAATGAAACGTTTAATGTATCTATTCATTGCGGCGGCATTTGTTTCAGGATATACGGCCACGCAGGCAGCAGCATTAACTGTCGGTCTCCCCGTCAAGGACGTAAGGTTCCTCATAGACGTCAGCAGCGTTGACGTGGCGGTAAAGGCGGGACATGCTGTGGTCATTAATAAAACCGACGCGCAAACCAAGGGAGGTAAATGGGCCATTGGACAGGCAAAGAAACTTGGGGTTGCGTTGAGCGGGAAGACGGTTGTTTATGACATGACTGCTGTTGAGGCTACACAGGATATTGCCGGTGTGGAGTTTCCTGTATGGGCATTTGTGCCTTCCAACAAGGTACAGGGCAATAAGGTGGTGGGTTATAAGAACCCGCATGGCCCTGTCCCAGGTCCTACCATCATTGCTAACGAGGGGGACCTGGTAAGGGTTATCCTCAGGAACAAAAGCCTGAATAACCATACCATCCATATCCATGGTCCGACCGTGATATCCTACGACCATGATGGGACACAGAATGTGGCCCAGGTGGCGGTAAAACCGGATCAGGAATTCACATACGAATTCGTGGCATCCCCTACAGGGACCCATCTCTATCACTGCCATGTCAATGCCAACGAGCACATGGACATGGGGCTTTACGGCGGCATCATCATCCACAAAAAGGGCGACGAGAAGGTCGATCAGGACCTGCTGGTAATGCTGGATGAATGGGACTCCAAATTCTCCAAGGAAGAAGGGTTCGCTCCCACTACTGCGACAGACAAGCAGAGTGTTGAAGTTGGACATCCGAGGAATATCGCCCGCATGAACCTCTTTACCATCAATGGGAATGCCTGGACAGACGAATATCCCAATGTTATTGTTGGTACGCAGGGCCAGAAGATCAGGGTAAGGTTTATTAACATGGGCAACTGGCCTCACAATATGCACTTCCACGGCCATACCCTGACACAGGTAACTCAGGACGGGCGCCCAACGCCTGGAAGGCCGCAGTCAGACTCCGTGGTAGTAGTCTCCGGAGAGAGGAAAGACTACATCTTTACGGCAGACCAGGACGGAAGGTGGGTATGGCATTGCCATGTAGTCCCCCATGCAACAAACGACGGGGTCTATCACGGCGGATTATTGATGGCGTTTGTTTATTTGCATCCAAAAAAGGATGGCAAGGGTCCTTATGGCGGAGTTCTTGACGGCAGCGGTATAGACCTCGACGCGTATCCGCTTGGGAAACCAGTGAAGATAGGCGAAAAACCATTTGACGCGCTATAACCAAAGTTAGTCTTCAAGGATTTATTATCACGCTAAGGCGCAAAGGACGCAAAGTTATAAAATCTATATTTTTTGCGGCCTTTGCGTGCTTCGCGTGAAATTTATTTTTTACGACGTAGGAGACGGAAATGCCTATATATCTTTTTATTCTTTCTTTTCTATTTTTTGGGACCCCGGTTTTCGCCACAGACCTGCCTATAAGGGGTATGGCCAAAGGCGAGTCCAGGATAAAGGTCGGAGACAAGGCCCCTCTGGTTATCCCTGATCTGGAAAAGGCACATGCGGAGGGAAAAGCAATCATCCTGATGATGGGCTATCCAACCCACTGTCCATGGTGCGACAAGATGGACCGGTATATCCGACCGTTGATGAGCGATACGGATAACTTTGCAGGGAAAGCTGTCTTTATTATGGTTCAGACTGGACACACCAAGATGATCCTGCCCCCTGAGGAGGGGGTCAAGTTAAAAGAGGCTTACGGTATAGAAGGACAGCCCTGGCTGTTTATCATAGATAAGACGGGGACGGTAAGGTATATCCATAAGGTATTCGTTTCTACCGAGTCTTTAAAGAAGGAAGTTGAAGAGGTATTGGAGAAATACTGATTATGAACAAACGAGAAATTATTTTAGTCCTTATGTCTTTTTTATTATCAAACAAGGTTATCGCTGCACAGGAGATGTTAAAAACATCAAGTGTCAGGGTGGGGGAACCCGCGCCTTTCACGGATTCATTAAAAAGAGCCAATGAAGCGGGGAACGTCATTGTTATGACACTGTTCCCGAATCCAATGGGTTGCAGGAGATGCGATTCCATGGTTGACCTGATCAAGGGTGAGGCGCAGGTTTATAAAGGCAAGGCGGAGTTTATCGTAAAGGGCGGAGAGGACATGCTGGGCGCAACAGACGAAGAGACAGTGGCATTAAAGAGGTACTACGGTTTTGTCACAATGGGGGAGCCGTGGACCTTTATCATAGATAAAAAAGGCACATTGCGGAAGATAATTATCGGATCATTAACCAAAGAAGAGATGGAAGAAAGCATAAGCAGCATATTGGAGGTAAAGGAATGAAATATAATAATAGAACGTTAAGGAGTTTATTCGCCTTTTTTCAAGGGGCGCTGGTTGCCGCTCTAATATTTTTGCCCGCGACGTTTGTCTATGCGGAAGTTAAGGAGTTCACCCTTACTGTAACGGAAAAAAAGATAGAGCTTAATGGGAACACGTTTAATGTCTGGGCCTATGACGGGAAGGTCCCAGGACCTGAGATAAGGGTAAGGGAGGGGGACACTGTAAAGATCAAGCTGGTCAACAAAAGCGGGGCAAAACACGGCCTGTTTTTTCACGGCATACACGTAGGGGCGCGGGTCTCCGAGCAGGAGCAGGAGATCGTGGTTGACCCCGGATATGAATACACCTACGGAGAATTCATTGCCAAACCCGCCGGAACCCATCTCTACCACTGCGGCTACAATATGGCCGAGCATCTGTCTATGGGCCTTTACGGAGCCATTATCGTCGAGGGGAAGGATGATATAAAATATAACAAGGACCTGGTATACATCCTGAGCGACTGGAGCAGCAAGGCTGCAAAAGGGGAAGGGCATCACGAGGCAGGCCACCCGATGACCCTGATGGATAATGATATAACCACTATAAATGACAGAGTTGTTAACGGAGACAACCCGATATCAATCGATGCTAAAAATGGTGAAAAGATACGGTTGAGACTGGCCAATATAGGACATCTGCCTCAGACGCTGAGATATCCAAATGGCTTTATAATTACCCATGAGGACGGTTACCCTGTCCCAAAGTTAGAGACTCAAAATGAATTAACCATTCATCCAGGGAAGAGATTCGATCTGTCAATAAGCGCTGAAGGGAGCGGGAAAAGCGTATTTTATCACAGCATCACTATGCCGGAGGGCGCTATGCAGCGGTGGATGAGATTGCAGTCCGAAAAGCAGCCGTCTTCCAGCCATAAAGATGCGAAGCATGGGGGAGAGCACAACAACATTGCGGACGGCAGTATGATACACAGCAAAGAAGCTCCGATCATTGTATTGAGCGTGAGCGGAGGAGTAAAATAATGAACAGAGTCAGAAATTGTATTGCGGCTTTGTCTTTTATCTTATTTGCAATAACATGCTTTCCACCAACGTCCGCAGCTGGAATCAGGGGGTTGCCGGAAGGTCAAGCGAAGGTAGCTATTGGCGAGGCTGCCCCTCTGGAAGCCGACGATCTCAAACGCGCCCATAACGAAGGGAAGATCATATTGCTCATGTTCGGGAACCCCGACCACTGCATCTACTGTGAAAAGGTATGGGGCAACATCAACGACCTTCTTCCCCGATACGAAAAGGACGTTGCCGCTTTTTTGAAGAAACATCGCGCATCCAAATTCTGGGGACCTCCAAGTGAGGACGTGGCTTTAGGCGAAAGATACGGAGTTATAGGGGAGCCGTGGCTCTTTATCATTGATCAAAAAGGGGTCGTCAGAAATATCATAATGGGGCCTGTTGGCAAAGACCAAATAGAGGCAGAGTTGAAGAAACTGCTGGAAGTCGGAAAGAAATAACCTGTAATTCTACGAGATGCTGCAACTGGCGACAAGCGTTAAATACGTATTTATTGATGTTATTTCCTTGAGACAGGGGCTGCCAAGCTATTTGGCAGATAGCCGGTAAGAGAAGCGATGAAATATACAAAATAACTAAGAACCGTTTTAGGAACAGACGCAATCAGTCCTTCGTAAAACTCCCCCACTCAAAAAAATCTTGACATCATATTTTATTAGGACTAAAATCATCCTAAATATGGACTGCCTTTGAAATTTGGAGGGGTTATGCTTCAGTTGACAAGAGATGGTGAATATGCGGTAAGGGCCATTTTACACCTGTCTTCCCAGCCTGTGGGACAGGTATCCCTTGTGAATGAAATAGCCGAGGCCCAGGATGTGCCGAAGAGTTACCTATCAAAGATTATGCAACACCTTGTTAAATCAGGTCTTGTAAAATCTCGCAGAGGGGCGAAGGGAGGCTTTACTCTTGCCATACCGGCGGAACAGATAACCCTCAGGGAGACGATAGAGGCCATCGAAGGGCCCATCCACCTTAATGTGTGCCTCGTAAAAAAAGGAGAGTGCTACAGGGACGCTCTTTGTCCTGTGCATCCGGTCTGGAGGGAAGCGCAGAGCAAACTTATTGCCGTACTGGACAGTAAGACTATGGCCGACCTTGTCAAGGACGGCGAGGGGCTGCAAAGAACGGCACACAAGACAGAAGCAAAAAAGGTCAAGGGAGAGTAATATATTTTTATCCAAAAACAGGACAAATAAGGTCTTATTTGTAGTCATTTTATTGTTGTTTAAAAAGGGAGGATATTTACTTTTGAAAGGTGGTGGTGAAAGGTATCTAAAATATTTTTAGTAGCCCGGGAGCTCTTGACCATTTAAGTGTGAGGGTATCAATGAGTCGTAAGGGCTGGAAAGAAGCAGGAAAAGAAGTAAGCAGGGATCAAACAATTTATCACGTAAGGAGGTTTTATGAGTTCTAATATATGGTTATCCGCTCTTTACTCTTCCTTCTTTCAAGAGCTTGTACAATAAGCCCTTGCCCAAATCCTTACTGCCATGAACCGGGACAGGCAGGGTCTTGTCATCTTTAATCATTATGTTATGACTGCCTCTTCCCCTGTCCAGAAGCCAGCCGTTTTCCTCAAGAAGCTTTATAAGTTCCCTTCCGGTCTTGGATTAATTAATACAACATATATGTTGCGCTCTCCAGAGTAGAGGAAAGAAAAGGGGACGCAACCCTTTACCTCCGTAGACGTGGTGGCGCTTTTGATAAAGGTCATCCAGTAGCACAAGATGATAGCGGTGTTGACGAAAGAGGTTGAAGGGGGGAAGATGGGGAAGATGGGGAAGATGTAACCCGTACAAGGGTGGATACCGCACACCGCAAGGATATCAGGGAGCATATAGCGGGCAATGCCAGCCATGCCCTGCCTAATAGTTACTGCTTTATCCACCGCTAAATTCCTATTTGACAAATATTGTAATTAGATAGATTTGATGATATAAACTACCGATAAATCAGGCGCTGAAAAAGGCACGTTAGATGTTAATAGATTTTTCTCAGTCCGTATGCATCATTCGGCTTTTTAAAACAAAAACCTATGAAAAATAAAAAGGGCGAGACTAGCGAGAAGGTAAGCCTGCATACTGTTGATATAGCCAGGTCTCTCTGCGGCGAGCGGGATGAAAACCTGAGGCTTATAGAAGAGGCCTTTGATATAAGGATTGGGGCAAGGGGGACTGACCTCACCCTCGCGGGAATGCCCATAGATGTGGAAAGGGCGGAAGGGTTTATATCTCAGGTAGAGGGGCTGCTCAGGGAGGGGTATCCTCTTTACAGGGGTGACGTGGATTATGCGCTCAGGGCCATCAAAGATGAGCCTGTAACAGACCTTAAGGAGATATTCCTCGATACCATTTATGTCTCCGCCAAGAGGAGGCTCATAACCCCAAAGGGGCAGGCCCAGAAGGCATATATAGACGCCATAAGGAAATACGACATAGTCTTCGGGGTTGGCCCAGCCGGTACTGGAAAAACATACCTTGCCATGGCTATGGCAGTGGCGGCTTTGATGAAGAACCAGGTCAGCAGGATAATCCTTGCAAGACCTGCCGTGGAGGCCGGGGAGAGGCTGGGGTTCCTTCCAGGCGACCTTGCTGAGAAGGTCAACCCATATCTTAGGCCGCTTTATGATGCGCTGTACGATATGGTGGACATGGAAAAGGCATCAAAGCTCATAGAGCGCGGAGTGGTGGAGGTGGCACCTCTTGCATTCATGAGGGGAAGGACTCTGAACGAGGCATTTGTCATCCTTGATGAGGCACAAAATACAACAGCGGAGCAAATGAAAATGTTCCTTACGAGGCTTGGTTTCGGCTCCAAGGCGGTGATAACCGGAGACGTAACCCAGGTGGACCTCCCGACAGGAAGGCCTTCAGGGTTGATAGAGGTGCAGAGGATACTGAAGGGGGTCAAGGGTATCAGGTTCAGCTATTTTACGGAAAGAGATGTGGTAAGGCACCGCCTTGTGCAGGACATTGTCAGGGCCTACGACAGGGACGAACTGGAAAAGAGGGGAATAATTGAAGAAAGCAAGGCCTAAGATCGCCATAGAGAACAGGCACAAGAAGATCAAGGTAGAGAAAAAGAAGGTGAGTGAGGCGGCTTGCTCAATCCTTGCTGCCGTGGGTTGCACACCTGTGGAGCTTAGCATCCTGTTTACGGATGATGAAGAAATAAAGACACTGAACAGGGAGTACAGAAAGAAAGATAAACCTACCGATGTCCTCTCCTTTCCCATGAGAGAGGGAGAGTATGGTGGTATAAACCCGGACCTCCTTGGGGACGTGGTAATATCGCTTGACACTGCGTCGATGCAGGCTGAAGAAAGAGGAGAAACGCTGGAGGAGGAATTAAACTTCCTTCTGATCCACGGGATCCTGCACCTCTTCGGGTTTGACCATGAAGGAACGGCCTCTGAGGCAAGGCGGATGCAAGCCAAAGAAAAGGAGCTTATGGGGCTCCTCAAGCCATGAAGCCCAAAAACTGGTTGGAAAGCCTGAACTGCGCAATAGAGGGGATACTTTATGTGGCCAAGACCCAGCCGCACATGCGGTACCACTTCATAACCGCTATAGCCGTCCTGCTTCTCTCCCTCTTCCTTAACCTCTCCTGGATAGAGTTCAGCATCCTTTGTCTCTGTATAACCCTTGTACTCTTCGCAGAGGTGATAAATACAGCCGTAGAGGTCACCATTGACCTTATCTCCGAGGAGTTTCACCCTCTGGCAAGGATAGCCAAGGACGTGTCTGCGGGGGCAGTACTTATCGCTGTTATCGGCTCCCTGACCATAGGATATGTTGTCCTTTCCAGGCATATATTCCCGCCTGCCGCCGGGATACTTAAAGAGGTGAGGCATTCTCAGGCAGACCTGACGTTAGTGTCGCTGCTCCTGGTGATAATAGCGGTTGTAATAACAAAGGCAAAATTCGGGAAGGGCGCCCCGCTTCACGGAGGGATGCCAAGCGGACACTCTGCCATAGCCTTTTCCGTATGGACAGCAATAACCCTTATAACTATGGATCCCATGATTGTGTCGATCACCTTCGCTCTTGCGGTAATGGTGAGCCACAGCCGCATGTTAATGGGGATACACACATTCTGGGAAGTCTTGGCTGGCGCCATTTTAGGGAGCCTTATAACATTGATAATATTCCAGGTGTTTGGGTGATCTCTTTACATAAATCAACTTGAGGGGAATAAAATCTAAGTGGGGGTATCTCAAATGAAAATAGTAACCGAAGATATAGACAAGATTGTAGCAATCGGCAAACGGTATGGCGCTACCCGTCTGATATTGTTCGGAGGTGTGGTCGAAAGACCGGAGGATACAAGAGATATTGATCTGGCATGCGACGGCATTCCAGGCTGGAAGCTTTATGAGTTCGCAGCAAGACTTGAAGAGGAGCTGCATATCCCTCTCGATGTAATGCCGCTCAGCCCTCCGAGTCGTTTTACAAAATACATTGAAACCAAAGGCAAGACGCTAATATGAATCCTAAAGACCTTCGCGAGGAAATTGCCATTGAGATTGAGCTTCTTGAATCTGTCGTCAAAGAAATCTCTTCCCTGCGTCGTGATTTAATGGATCGTGAGCCAACTGTCCGGGAAAAAACAGCCGCAGGTGCTTTTCTGGCACAGTTTTATGGAGGTACTGAAAACATTCTGAAACGGATTAGCTTGTTCCACTCTGTTTCAATGCCTGCTGGCGACAACTGGCACACAGACCTTTTCAGAAGATTTTGCCAACCGCCTTACCAGGCACTGCCTTTATTATTCGATGACCAACTGGCCTTAGCTATGGCTCCATTTCGTAAATTCAGGCATGTTGTTTATCACGGCTACGGCTTTGAACTCGACTGGGACAGGATGAAGGAAGGGTTGGCAAAAATTGATGACGTATTTAACCGCTTTAAGCAGAAACTTAATGAATACCTAAATGGATTAGAAAAACATAACAGCGGACCAAACAAATCATGATGGAAGAGGGCAATAGTAAGGTGGGCACGGCCCACCGGATGCGGAAGATAGATGGGATGGGAAAGGGTTCTCACTGGGACGGGTGGAGGATAAAGGGATTGGGATTGCAAGGGTGAGGGGAATAAATCAGTTCCGTTTTTTTCCAAAAACTGAAAATGCACATATTTATTGACGAATCTGGAATATTCAAAAGATCAAGCACAAGGGCATGGGCTGTTTCATGTGTAGGTGCTCTTACAATCCCTGATGAGGCGCTCCACAATGTTTTAAATGACTTCCATATGTTAAAAAAAGGATGGGGAACTGAGCATGTTGAAATAAAAGGAAGTGATTTAAACGAAAAAGAGATAGCCGATACAATCTCTCTTCTTAGCCGGTATGATGTTCTTTTTGAGGTTATAGGCATTGATTTTGTAACGGCACGGCGACCCTTTAAATATGCAGATATCAGAAAAATATTTAAAGAGCATTTCAAGTTTGATCAATCCCATAGCAATTTGGGGTTGCAGATGGTAGACATATTAACAAATGCAATCCGTAGAGCTTTGGACGGACGGTTATCGTATAATGGCTGGTGTGATATAGGTGGCGTGATGGCACAACCGATAAGAGGAGAGCAACATGTGATTCAGATGATTGAGTTGTCCGAGGCAAATATGAAAACGCCGATTGTCATTAAACCGCCGTATTCCCAAGTTATTGCACATGTTGACAAACTCGCAAAACCCTTGCTGTTAGACTGAATAATTGGAATGAGTTCGTAGGGTGCGTCCCACGCACCGTTAACAGCCTACAAAAACCTGTTGGTGCGTAGGACGCACCCTACAAGACTGACAGCTTAATCAACGGCATTCAGGGAAACAATTGTGACGGGTCTATATAGTTGCCGTCAAGAGGCAGTGTACTGGTAAAACTAACCGCACCCCTTAAAGCACCCAGTCTGCCAAAGTCGCCCACTAAAGAGCGCATCTCAACAGGCGGAATACGGGATAGAGAGGATATTGGGATTGCGGAATTATGATTGGAAAAGTACAATGATAAACATCAAATCTAAAAAGTTGAGCACTAAAGGAGAATAAAAAGATTTGGACACAGTGGACTGGTATAAGCGGATGAAGCTTTTAATTAAGGCTTTTTTCCTTAGGAGTAAGAATGGTGATCAGCTTCCGGTAAGCGAGGAGGAGATGCACACCCTCATAGACGTGGGCACTGAAAGCGGGATCATCAACAAGGAAGAAGGCGAGATGATCCAGGGGATCTTTGATCTGAAGGATACCCTTGTAAGAGAGGTAATGATCCCGAGGACTGAGATAGTTGGGATAGAAAGCGATGCTACTGTGGATGACCTTATAAAACTGATCCGGGAGGAGGGGCACACAAGGTATCCGGTATACAAGGAATCGATAGACAACATCATAGGCGTGATACATGTAAAAGATATCCTTACCCAGTGGGACGGTAAGGGGGACAGTAAGCTGAAACAGTTTATAAGACATCCCTTCATCGTCCCGGAGACCAAGAATGTCGAAGAGCTGCTGAGGGAGTTTAAAAAGAAGAGGACCCATATCGCCGTGGTGGTGGACGAATATGGAGGGACATCCGGCGTTGTCACCATTGAAGATATCATAGAAGAGATAGTTGGAGAGATCAGAGACGAATATGACATGGAAGAGGTGATAATCGTCCCGTTACCGGACAACTCCGTCCTGGTGGATGCAAGGCTGGACATAGAGGAGTTGGCTTCTCACTTCGGGATGGAGATACCAAAGGAAAAGTTTGAGACAGTAGGCGGGCTCCTCTCTTTCCTTGCAGGAAGGGTCCCGAAAAGCGGTGAAGAGGTCACCTTTGAGAACCTCAGGTTTATAGTGGAGTCCGCTGATGAAAAGAGGGTTCACAGGGTCAGGGTCTTAAAACAGGAGATTATCAAGGAAGAGAGAGAAGGTGAATAAAAAAAATCTTTTCCTTGCCGCTCTCTCAGGGGTTCTCCTTGCCCTGGCCTTCCCGTTGTTTGACATCGAACTCCTGGCCTGGATTGCTCTTGTCCCGTTACTTTTCTCCATAAAAGGGAAGAACCAGTTGCAATCAATATACCTGGGGATCATTGCCGGGCTTGTTTTCAACCTCATCCTCCTTTACTGGATACCTGTACCTATAACCATTTACGGGAAGCTGCCGCTTCCAGCAGGGATCTTTTTCCTGTTGCTGCTGGCATTGTATCTTTCTCTCTATAACGCAACATTTGCCTTCCTGGTGACCTTTTTCAGGACAAGGATGGGGATTCCCGTGGTCCTTTCCGCTCCTGTTGTCTGGGTATCCCTTGAGCTGCTTATTACATACTTTCTTACAGGCTTCCCGTGGGGAGTTTTAGGATACTCCCAGTATCTCAACCTTCCGGTCATTCAGATAGCAGACGTTACAGGCGTATACGGGATAAGCTTTGTAATAGTTGTGGTGAATGCCGGAATATACAGGGTCTTTGAAAGGTATCTGGAGGGGCTCTCATTCCTGCACGGAAGGAGCATATGGGTCGCATTCTTTGTTCTTCTTACTGCTATTGGCTATGGTTACTGGAGGCTTGAGCAACTGGAGGCAGGCAGAAACCAAGCCTTGCCGCTGCGGGTCGGAATCGTTCAGGGAAATATAGACCAGGACCACAAATGGGACCCTGAATACCAGAGAGAGACAGTGGATGCCTATCTTGCCCTGTCTAAAAAGGTCTCGGAAGGGGGTGTTGATCTCATTGTATGGCCGGAGACTGCTGTCCCGCTCTATTTCCAGATGGATGAAACCTATAAACCTGAGATACTTAAGGCAACAAAAGAGATGAATTCATACATCCTCTTCGGCAGTCCTGCATACGAGAGGGACGGCGAGGAAGTCAGGTATTATAACAGCGCGTTCATGATCTCTCCAGATATGAAGGTGGTTGGAAGGTATGACAAGATGCACCTGGTCCCCTTTGGCGAGTATGTCCCCTTAAAGAGACTCCTCTTCTTTGTCGACAAGCTTGCAGAGGGGATAGGGGATTTTTCCACAGGCGACGGCATCAAAACCCTGAAGATAAGCAAAGCCGAGGTCGGGACCCTTATCTGCTATGAAGGGATATTCCCCAATCTAAGCAGGAAGTTTGTAAAAGAAGGGGCAAATCTGTTTGTAAATATCACCAACGATGCATGGTTCGGGCACACATCCGCCCCTTTCCAGCATCTCTCCATGTACTCTCTCCGGGCAGTGGAAAACAGGGTCCCTGTTGTTCGGGCTGCCAACACCGGAGTATCTGCATTTATAGATGAGAGGGGGGTCGTCACATCCAGTACAGGTATATTCGAGAGGGGTTATCTTAAGGCGCAGGTTTATGTATCAGGTTCAAAGAGCTTCTATACAAGGTTTGGAGACCTCTTTGCATATGTCTGCGCAATAGCCACACTTGTACTTTTGATTGTGGCTGTTAAGATTGTCCCCAAGGGATCTAAATGAACTGCAATCAGATTATAAAAAAACTGAAATCCCTCAAGAATCCTGAAAACGTGGCAGGGATGGCAAGGTTTGGGATAAATCCCAACAACACTTACGGAGTCTCCATCCCAACGCTTAGAAAGATGGCTAAAGAGACCGGAAAGGACCACTCTCTTGCTCAGGAGCTATGGGCTTCACGCATCCATGAGGCAAGGATACTGGCTGGTTTTGTGGATGACCCAAAGCTCGTTACAGCCGAACAGATGGAGAATTGGGTTAAGGACTTTGATTCATGGGATATCTGCGACCAGGTTTGCAGCAACCTCTTTGACAGGACATCTTTCGCCCATAAAAAGGCCATAGAATGGAGCAACAGGGAGGAGGAGTTTGTAAAGAGGGCAGGTTTTGTTCTTATGGCTGCCCTTTCAGTCCATGATAAGAGGGCAGTAGACGATGAGTTCCTGATCTTCCTCCTCATCATAAAAAGAGAGGCCACTGATGAAAGGAACTATGTCAAAAAGGCCGTCAATTGGGCATTGAGACAGATTGGAAAGCGAAACAGCACTCTCAACAAAAAGGCCATAGAAACGGCAAAAGAGATTCAGAAACTGGACTCAAGGTCAGCCAGGTGGATTGCCTCTGATGCCGTAAGGGAGTTAACAGGCAAGTCAGTTCAGGATAATTTGCTAAAATGAAACCGACCAAACAAACCACTCTCAAAGCTCTTCAACACATCCCCGGCGTAGGCAAGTCTATTGCCAACGATCTTTGGGACCTGGGCCTGCGTTCGGTAGAGGATCTAAAGGATAAAGACCCAGAGGAGCTATACGCAAGGCTCTGCACCCTTAAGAAGGCCCATATTGACAAATGCATGCTGTACGTCTTCCGCTCTGCTGTCTACTTTGCATCAAACAAACAGCATGACCCTGAGCTTTTGAAGTGGTGGAATTGGAAGGATGAAAAAGTGAGCTAAAATGGTGAATAGCTTACCCTTCCAGACCATACCACTCGGCATTTTCAAGCCACTCCTCGGGTCTTGAAATGAAATTGATGATATTTTCGAGTATGAGGTAGTGCTTGTTCTCCTCCCCGGCTATCTCTGATAAGATTCTCTTCTGGGACAGATCCTCTACTTCCTTGGCCTTGTTCAGGTAGAAATCCTCGCTCTTCTTCTCAATATCCTGAGCCTTCTTATAAAGTTCGGTCTGAGATAAGTTGATATTTGATAACTCACCTGTTCCATTCATCATGACAAACACATTCTTAACATCTCTCAATATAGTGGTTTCGGGCAGATCCACTTTTAGATTCTCGTTCATTTTTTTGAATGTGTTGTAATGAACAACCTCAGCCTCGGCAAGCATGGTGAGGATGTTCCTTAACCCCGTATTTGGGGTTTTTTGTGCCAGTTCCCTGTAAAAATTCTCACCGTCCTTTTCCATCTGCATTGCGTATTCATAGATATCCATTTCATCCTCCCTGTTGATATATGATAGAGATATTTTACCTGAGAATTCCATAATTGCCATGGAAAAAAGGGTTAAGAGTTACTCTATGCCAGACACTTCTTCCACAGTCAGTTTCCCATTAACCTCTCTAAGATAACCCATCCTGATCTTAGGGTCATGCTCAAATATCATGAGCCAGTTGCATTCCATGGCCTCTCTTAAAATCCTTCTCTTTAACTCCAGAAGCTCTAGGGGATACAGGTCGTAACCCATTACATAAGGGAGCGGGATATGGGCCGCTGTTGGGACCATGTCTCCAAGGAAAAATGCCGTTTTTCCATCTGACTCGATCTTTACGCTCTGATGCCCCCTGTTGTGTCCAGGCGTCTGCACAACGGTAACGCCTGGATAGACCTCCCTGTTGCCGTCCACAAGTTCAACACGCCCTGCCTCCATCAACGGGATGAAGTCCTCAGGAATGTAACTGGCCCTTGTCAATTCATTTGGGTTTGTCGCATCCTCCCACTCCCTCTTCTGAACTATGTATCCGGCCCTGGGAAAGGCCGGCTCGTGCCTTCCATTACCGTTTACAACGGTATTCCCGCCGCAGTGATCAAAATGAAGGTGTGTGTTTATGACTATGTCTATATCCTCCGGTCTAAGACCTGCATCTGATAACGATTTCAGAAGGGTAGGTTCTCTTTCTATCCCGTAAATCTTCAGTAGCTTCTCGCTGAATTTGTCACCGTTTCCTGTATCCACAAGAATGTTGCAACCTTCAGCCTTTATCAGGAGAGGGTTTACGCCTATGACAATCCTGTTCAGCTCATCTGCCGGGTTTGTCTTCTCCCAGAAGACCCTCGGTACAACCCCGAACATGGCCCCTCCGTCGAGCCTCATTATCCCGTCGGAAAGGGAAAAAAGTTCGAGATTGCCGAACCTCATGAAGCCTCCACAGCTTTACGCATCTTTTTGGTCACGCCCCTCTGCTTCTTACCTTCTATCCTGCGCTCTTTTGCAGCAAGGGTAGGCCTGGTCTTTTTCCTCGGCTTGGGCTTTTCCGTTGCCTTGCGGATCATATCCACCAGACGCTCTATGGCATCAACACGGTTTCTCTCCTGAGTGCGGTGCTGCCGTGCCTCAATGATGAGGACACCATCCTGGGTGATGCGTCTCCCTGCAAGGCGGATGAGCCGCACACGGACGTCGCCCGGTAAAGATGGTGAATTTC
>ERZ1292633.806-Hain-H41-02um-R1-806-length-35217-cov-5_pt1 | contig 35217 bp, 24 predicted proteins | sample MGYA00564406_ERZ1292633 | MGnify/ENA primary metagenome ERZ1292633 (study PRJEB36523, sample SAMEA6512639) | groundwater metagenome | collected 2019-01-08 | study: AquaDiva: Metagenomics assemblies of 32 groundwater samples
TTTCGTGTTGTGGGCCGCTGCTCGCTGTTGGTTCCGCAAGCCACGACGGCAAGTGTTTCATCTTCGATTTGCGGTTGCCTCAAAGCTTAATCGCAACTTACATTGGCCACCGCGGAGGCATTTGTTGTTTGGACTACAACGCAACCGAACCATTTCACCTGGCAACAGGAAGCTTGGACGGGGAAGTTCGAGTTTGGGACATCCGAAAATCATCCGACAGTAGGTATCATTTGCCGAACGTGCATAACGGAACTGTCGGGGCATTACGGTGGCTTTCGGGAGAACGTTCGCGGGTAATTTCCGGCGGCCGACGAGATGGAATGCTGAAGACCAGTGATGTTTTGAGCGGAAGTTACCTGCAAGTTGCCCAGACAGGTTCGTCAGTGACAGGAGTTGCCATGTCGGATAACGAGATTGTCACTTCTCATGGCGTCGGTGGAGGTAACCTGCAGCTCCGAAGTTTGCAAACATATGAAATTATGGGGACGTTTTCGTCACCTTCCAACGAACCCATCATGTGCATCGCTCGATCTCCGAACCGCGAGCACGTTTGCGGTGCTCAACGGGACGAAACTCTAAAGTTTTGGCGAGTGTTTGAACCGACCGGTCGCCTCGGCCCAAAAGCTACACTAGGCAAGCGAAACAGGGATTTCGAAGATGATTTCCGTTAGGGATGCGTTTTTTTGAATGAAGTTGCACGCATCGCTTCCATTAATGCTGGGGCTTCACGTCTATTGAACGAAATTGCGAAGAATTGCCAAGTTACACGCGCGTTCTAAAAAAGCACATGGCTGCACCACCAGCACTTCGAATAAATCCAAAGGCGCCGGAGCTCGGTTCCTTCCCGCTCGATCACTTTCGCGAATGCAAACCACAAACGGAGGCATACTATTCGTGTATGGAGCGCGCTGAATTCCTGGCACCACTTTGCCGTGACGAAGTCAAGACGTATCTACGATGCAGAATGGAACGAGGCCTGATGAATCCGATTGATGTGAGTTCCTTCGGGTTGCCCGAAACCGAGTTCGTTCCGACTCGTCAACACTCGAAAGATCGAATGGAAGATGCAAAGCGCGCCGGTGGAGCGGCGACCATGGCGGGCGCGTTGTGGGAAGTGAGGTACAAGAAACATGATTTGCTTGAGGACGATGGCTTCGAGAGGTTCAAAGTTACCCGAAAAGACGGGTGATGATTAGGGTCGATTCCGATGTGTGTGGCAAGCGTTTATGTGACAAGCATTTTCTTTTTTGTTTGTGGATTGCTTCCCGTTTTTTTTGAGTTCGATCCATGTCTCTCGAAGCAGCAATCGATGACGTGCTGCGTCGCCGCCGTCAAGCCCAAGACATCATTTGCGACATTGCCAGTCAGCCACATCGTGCACGAGTGTCGGAAAACCTAAGCGAGCGGTGCCGCAGTAGCTTGATGGTGCAAACAGCAATGCGGACTTTGATATGTCAACGCATGTCCGAATCAAAACGCTCCTACTTCAGATCTGCGCACCGAAGAACGAACGATCTGAACGATCATTTGAACGATCATTTGCCTGCCATGCTCGACGTGACGTTAACTCGAAGCTCATTGGTGACGGCAATTCGAAGAGTTCGAAGAATGCAACGTGCGTCACAACTTGCGCCCTTGTGTTATGTGACTGTTCAGGTCTTTTTGAGGGCTCGCTCAAGTTCTAGGTTCGTCACATTGCGTCGCGACCGCGAGAACTTGCTCCAGTCGTTAGCAGTGAAAACATCATCTTGAACGGATGTTTGGGGGAACCGCAGAATGAATCACGGTCCACACCCTTCCGTTGAACAGCAATGGCGGACGACGCGGACACACACAGTGACCGAGATGATGAGCGTGTATAAGGAAATATTCTTCGCAATTCCACACCGCACGAGTGTTGGGTTGCCTCAAGTTTTCTTCGAGAACCTTTTCTCGAGTTACGGCCAAGTCGAAGCATTTCAGTTCGATGATCGCCGGGGTGTTGGATTCGTTTTCTTCAAAAACGGAACCGACGCGGAATCATGCTACTTGGCGACAAATTTTTTGGTGTTGTGCCAGCCGGAGGAGCGCCGTTCTCGGCGAGGAGCATCGACGCACGATCCCTTTGAACTCGACGACCTTTGTCTCTTGCACGTTGAATTTGCGCAATACCTGCCGTTTGCAAATCCATCGCTCTTCGACGAGCGTGTGACCGTACGACAAACGTGTTCGCGACTTTTCATGAGGACCATGCCTCTTGCCACATCTTCATCCCCGAGAGGCGAGTTGAAAGGAACATTACTCGAGGTGACCCGAAACTGCGTCGACTACTCCTGTGATTTTGCTAGATGCTTGCATCGCGAAACTGTTTCGATGCTGGACCTTTGGCACCACTACTTCCTGATGTTTGTCAACTCGCCGTTGCATCGCTCCCATTACGGCGTCACTTTGGACACGTGTTTGTCATCACTCAATTCTGGGACGATTCAACCTATGCCCTCACGAGATCCGATTACCACGGCGAACACTGAACTGCGCTCCTGCCTATTCAACAGAATGCGCCGTGAGGCGACCGCTGTCGATTTCCGACTGACGTTGAATTTCATCGCGTACCGTATTCAGTTGCGGGACGAAACCTCCATGCTGCACCTTTACGACGCGTTAAAGTGCCAGCTCAATGCGCCGTTGCGAGCCGAGAGTGACAACACCACAGCGATGCACGATATTATCGAAACGACAAGGGAGGGACGCAACGCTGCATCGCGCCTTCAGGACCTTTGGCTTCCGTTGATGGCCCACTTCGCGTTACAGCGCGCGGGCGGGGCGGAAGCTGTTGGTCGCCTGCTGGATGACGTGGCTTGCACGGGAAGTCGTGAAAGCCTTTGGCAGGTCGTCGCTCCCGTCGACGGCACTGAGACACCGAGTTGGCTTGCTGTATTGTCGCTGCTTTGGAGAACTTTACGCCTTCCCTTGTCAGCCATGGCCGTTCTGCTCATTATGACGCTATTTTTGTCGCGATAGTTTGCACCGCTCAACGCGTTCCGTCGAGAATGGGCGCAATGTTTGGAGAAATCAGACCATCGCACCGCTTTCCTTGTACTCTGCCAAAAAATCCCACATTCCCCTTGTTTCATGCATGGAACCACCCAACTACGTTCTCGACGCAAAGTCGTTTTGCTGGGGCTGAATGGAGCTGGAAAAACAACGTTGGCACTGGCACTTTGCAAGCCCTTCAATCCTACGGCAGCGCATCAGCAAGTTCTTGCAACTGGATCTCGCTTGCTGTGGGAGGAATGCCTAGCACTTGCTGATGAACCTTCAGGCGAAAAACAGAGGTTGCCCTTGGCCAAACAACCGTTTCACGTCGCTGGAAGGATCGACGCGACACTGCTACAATCACAACAAGCGGAGTCGATTGATTGCCGGGGTGCAGAATCGGTGGACGGTATGACAAGGCGCCGGTCGTCCGTCACATTTTCTGAAACGACGCAGGATGGACCGCCACGGTCCACCATCACGTCGAGTGCCCGCACGATTGTGGAGATTGCGGACACATCGGGGAGTCCTCGTTTTCGTCAATTTACCGTCGACATTTTGGTGTCGAGCAACGCTGATGCGTCCATTTTTGTCGTCGACACCGACGACCTCGTGCGATTGCCTTTGGCACTATCGGAATTGGAAGCATTGTTGACTCAAATCAACGTGCCGACACTTGTCGCCCTGGCTAGCTTTAGAGACGACGTGAATCGACGCGCGATCGAATGGTGGAATCGCCAGATGGCCAATATGAAGCGAAAGCCTACGCATTGTCTTCAGGTCGATTTGCGCAGACGCAGCATTCCCCAAAGCAGCGTCCAGCGCGACGCTCCCGGCACGTTGTTTGACCTTGACAGCGGCATTCGTGCGGTAGCGCATTGGTGTTTTCAAACTGTGCAGTGACGAGAATCACACTTCGGGGCTTCGTTTTCCTCCCCTACGCCACCTTGCGTTGACTGGTTGTTGCGTTTTTCACGCACACGCATTTCATTCAGCGCGCTTGATGGACGACGAGTCAAACGTGTGTGGATGGTGCATCCGCCGTAGCGCGCGCGTCGCTGATCGCCTGCAACAGTACTTCATTTTTTTCCTCCAATGCACGCGCGGGTCACGCGACAGCGGCCGCCCCGCCGACGAATTGGATGAGACCCGGTTGCCATCCCCCACTGCAGTCGCTGCCCTGGGAAGGATGGCCGCCCCTTTGTCGTTGTTGCATCCCGTCATCGTTGCCATGTTGGACGCTTGGAATCTGACGGCCGTGAAATTGATCCGCTCCGTTGAAGAGTCGCTTCTCGATTGTGCACTTCGCGACAAAGAAATTTCGGGGGCGAATTTGTTTTGGGCAAACGAATTCGATCGTCGATTCACACCCATTGCAGCATCGGAAAGTGATGGCCATTATTGGAAATCGAAAGAGTTGAAGTACCGTCACACAGACCAGCGCCCTAGAGTCGCAGACAGCTCGTTACTTCAGCGAGCGACGGTACACGTCGATGGCGTTGCAGCGGAAAACGAGCGGCAACTGTTCCGATCGTTGATTGTACGATTCTCGCTGCCCGAAGTAACCGCGCCCGAAACGGAAGTTCAGCGTCAATCTAATATCATTTCGCGTTGGATCGTACCACGCGCGAATCCATCAACCTCCAGTGCGCTCGAGGTGCGATACGTCGACCGGTGCGGTGGGGGGGACAATGTATCGTTCAATCGATCAGATGCTACCTGCAGACTGTGCAACGCTGAGATGCTGAATCCTGCGGAGCTCACCCGACATTATCGATTTCATCACTCTCAACACAACTCACATTCCGTTTGTCGCGCCCTTCGACTGAAGCGATCCAGGATGCCGAACGCGCGTTACTCCCCGTCTTGTGCCACCACCACCGTCTCTCTCTTTGTTTGCAAGAGGGCAATTGCATGGCGTTCATATGGGACACGCCGCCACCCGGAACGCCAACCCCCATCGGTCACGGCACCGCTCCGGTTCGGCTGGGGCAGCCACTCCACGCCGTGGACGCGAAAATGCCCTTCCTTGTGCGTAGGTTGCTCCGTGTCTTGATGGAATGCAACCCTGCGAAGGTGCAGGACACACACCGAATGCTGATGCTCATGGTCGAAGCGGGTCAGACTGAAATCGATTTATTCAGCATCATGCTGGAAAAGTACCAAGAAAGCATGTCATTCGACGCTGCCAAACGAGTTCGTGGCGAGTTTCATGTTGCGTGCGTCGTAGTTCCACTCAGTAGGTGGTTTCGCGATGTTTACGCGTCGTCGTTTGGCGAACAGGTGAGCAAGTCGCTCTCTGATGGCGCGAGCTGCAGCAATTTGCTGGACGAGTGGTTTTGGCCTGAAGGCAATTCATTGCGCAAACTTCGGAGCCTGCTCTCGGTTGCCACTGGCCGTCGCGCGCCGGAGTCAGCTTCCACCGACCGCATCAATTGCCGCAGCTACTTTCAACTCCGCGATGAAATCAACCAGTTTGCATCAGAATGCCGCGAACACTTGGGCATGCCAGAGGAGCTTACCGTCAATCCAGCGGACATTCTTGACAGCTCTATGGATACCAATGCCGAAGCCCCTGCGGCACTCAACCACATCGCCGTGACCGCAGAAAAGCTATCCATTTTTGCGGTGCTGGTCTTCTGTGTCTGGAAGCCAGCTGAGCGACCGAATCAGCCACCCCCGACAATTACTTTGCTCGAGTCGAGCTCGAAGGTCGTATCTTTGGGAGTTGATGCTCTTCGCCTTCAACAGCTCAGATCCGACAGCCAGCGAGTCGCGAACGGCGTAACGATGCAAGCAGTTTGCCATGTCGCCGACTCGCTCGTCAACTCCCCTCGGGTACTGTTAACGCGAATGTCGTGGAACGAAGCGCGAGGTGTTGCACAACTCTGGCACTTACGCGAACGAGACCTCGCAAATGCAGTGCAACTTCCCGTCGTGTTGGCTTGTAAGCACGTTGTCGCATGGCATCGAGGCGAATGGAGTCCCCTGGATGAAGCCGTGAGTTTCTACGCGTCCATGTGGGATGGCCCGCCGAAACGGCACTTTCATCGGGTGATCGCGGACGCTTCTTTCACCGTTGATACTGCTGCCCCGACCCTTAAGTCGTCGACCGTTTCAACCCTGACGGATCATGTGAACAGAATTGGAGAGACCGAGCAAAGTTTCACCACTGGTCCTGCATCGCCGCCGCGGGCCGCAATTGACGTCACCAATACAATCTGGTCGTCATCGTCGGAGTCCGATTCGAGTTACGACGACCCGTCAGACTTGTCATCCGTGACGCAGTTGCACAACGGGCTAATCGAATTCTCGATTCAGCCGTCGAAGTTTACCGCACCTAACGATCAGATTGTTGTGAGAATGGGATCTCCGTTTTGCCGCAAACACGGGGTCGGAACTGCGTCGATTCTTGGACGCGGAGGATCAGGCTATGTCTACAGGGGAATCTTGTTGCCCGCTGGGTCCACCGTGGCGGTCAAGGTGGTCCCCGTTGACGACAGGTCGTTGGCTTCCCTGAAGCGAAATTGTCAGACGACGCCGCTCCTCGTTGCCCCGTCGACTAGCCCCGACGCTGCGTTTAATGAAGTTCGACTTGTAATTGATACGTTACATCATCCGAACTTGGTTGACGTGAAAGGCTGGGCGTTGCTGGAACATGAAAAAGTGATGTGCCTTGCGATGGAAATGGCCGCTGGAGGCACGCTCAGGGGCCTGATGGTGGCATACGCTCCTCTCCCGTCTGAAACACGCATGTCAGTGGTCAGACAGCTCGCCAGGGCTCTCATTTACGTCCACGACAATGGTGTCATTCACGGCGACGTTAAACCGGACAACGTGCTGATGCGGCTGGATGGGACAGTGGCGCTTTCAGACTTCGGCTGCGCGAGACAAATCTCAGCCTTGAGGTCATGCTTCCGAGGGTCGCCCGCCTACAGCAGCCCCGAGTCCGTCATCGTCGGAGGATCCGTGGCGGCTTGCTCCGACGTGTGGTCGTTCGGCTGCTGCCTGGTAGAGTTGTGGCTCAACGGCCTTGACCATCGACCACCGGACTGCTTACCTTGGAGTCACAGCGGTTTCGGAACTCCCGAAGCACTTCGGCTACGACTGGAAGAAATTTCGATTGAAGCGATTGCACTGCCCGCCGCATCCCGGTCCACTGCATCATCCCTCACGGACGTTTTTTCCCCCGAAAATGTGGCCACGTTGCCCCCCGACATCTTACAAACGGCTGCGTTGTGCTTGCTCAAGGACCCTGCCTCCCGCCCGACCATGACAGACGTCGCCATTCAGTTGATGCTTTAGCACCGCGCCTGCGCTTTCACACGCATGAGTGCCCCAACAAAACTTTCTTCCCCAACGCTGCATCGATGCGAGATTGTATTTACGAGTATCCCCCTTCCGCTCAAGGAAACACACATGGAACTTGTGCGGTCGGTGATAGTCGCCGTTGCCGCGCTTCGCCCTTCGCGCATCGCGTTTCCGTTGCTATCAGGCGCCTTGATTTCTGGTGCCGCGTGTGTCGCTTTGTGGCACGTTCGATGCGTGCGACTGTTTTACAAAGACATGTTAAGTTGCCGTCGCTTGGATGACGCGGCCGTCTCGAGCCTGACGACTCGTTCGTACCGTCCGGCAACGCTGGCCGACGAATCGAAACCGTATGATGCGGTGGTTATCGGCGCAGGCATTGGAGGCCTCAGCACGGCGTCGGCATTGTCCCAAATGGGCTGGCGGGTGTTGGTCCTCGAGCAGCACGATCGTGTTGGCGGTGCCACACATGTGTTCGAATCCCGTCGACCGTTGCTTCCGCCTCCATCGCTGCAACTCGCGGATGGCACCGAGGTGCGAGAGGCAGCGCGAGAGGGCTGGGACGGGCTTCCAGAGTCGTGCGAATTTGACACAGGGTACCACTACACTTGTGGGAGCTTTGCCGATGTTCGGAGTCGCGCGGGAGGACTTTTGGCGTATCTGTGCGGTCGATCGTGTCGCTGGCTTCACCTTGGGGACCCATATGACCGCGTCATGTTTCCGCAGAATCCCTCACAACCGGCGAACGTCGGAGTCAATGAGTATCGATTCGTTCGAGGAAAGGAGACCCTCATCGACGCGCTGACGGAACAGTTGACATGCCACACTCGTCCCGATGTGGTGCGAGACGCCGTGAAACGTGTTCTACGCGGCCGCATCGCCTTGTTCATCAAGTTGTCGAACGATGCTGCACGAGCCGCCGCGAAGCTTTTTTTAATTCGCGCCGTACCGCCACTTCCGTTTGCCTCGCTCCGCGCCAAGATGGAAGATTGGGGATGTCGCTCCATCATTCTGTACGGCCGGCTGTCGACAGCCTACGTCATAAGGGCGGTGATCGGCGAAGGATTTACCGAGCACCAGGTGTTGTCCCGCGAGCCTCTACCGGGGGGGGTGTCATCGGAGATTGATGGCACTCCGGGAATTTGCGAGTTCCCCGTCGACGTTTTGACCGGAGTTCCGTTGCGGAGCCACGATGATTTCAAGAGAGCCGTGCGATCCGTTCTTACTCGCGCAATGGCCGTGTGTGTGCACCCGGTGGGTGACTACGGAGCTCAGCCACGAACGGCCTCGTTTCTAGCTCATGGCTTTGTTGTTAACTATTACAGGCACGGATCATCGTACCCGGCAGAGTCCGCGCAACGCATCAGCGCGGGGATGGTGCGACAAGTACTCGCCGCTGGGGGAGACTGCTTGTGCGCGGCGAACGTGACGTCGATCGAGCTCGACTGCAACGGAGCACGAGCGATCGGTGTTCAGGTGGCGCGTTCCCATTCCGACGGCGGAACGCAGCGCCTGATCAGAGCCAGACACGTCGTGAGCGCTGCCGGGATCTACCATTTATACCGCGGTGGAGGGTTTCTGAAGGGGCGCCCTGATTTGCAAGCGCGTTTTGAGGAGCAGACATTTCAGCCAAGCGGGGGCCACGTGTATCTTTTCGTCGTTTTGGAGGGCACACCCGAAGAACTCGGGTTAGAAAAAACCAACTTATGGTGCCTTCGTGGAAGCGGGGTGGATCACAACGCCATCGACACCGCATACGACGAGTTTCTTGACGGAAATGGCGGAACTCCTCCAGCGGTGTACGTGACGTTTCCTTGTGCCAAACATCCCGCAGCATGGTCTGCGAAGTACGGTCATGGTGCCTCGCAGCGACCGATATCGAATGCCATTGTCTTTTGCGACGCAAAGTATGAGTGGTTCGCCGGGTGGCGCGAAGGACGACCCCATTATCGTGGGGACGACTACGAGGCAATGAAGCGATATTTCGCTGAGAAACTGCTCTCGGTGCTGCTGGAAAAGCGTCCGGACCTCCGCGATCGGGTGCTTTGGCACGAAGTGGGCACACCCGTCACCAGCGAATACTACCTGGGTGCATACCATGGCGCCGACTACGGGACGAAGATCGATTGTGAATACTTCACGCCCCGTTCATTACAGTGGTTAATGCGCGCAGATACAGCCGTCCGCAACTTGTGGCAAAGTGGACAGGATGCCATGACGCCGAGCATCAGCGGCGCGATGCACGGCGGGTTGCTTTGCGCGATGCGAATGCTGGGCGTTTTGGGATCGGCTCGCTTGCTCCTCGACATCATTGCATTCAAGACCGCAGCAATTCGCAGAGACGCAGAACTGGCGGACTCGGAAATTTCTTGGTGGCGTGCGTGGCGCTCTGCGCTCACTGGAGGCGGCCGGGGTGCAGCTTATTGAAGTTTCGACTTCAACCGATGTCAGTTCCCATTTGCGCGCAATGTCACTTGTCCATTTGTCCCCCCTCGCCGGACTTGAATAGCCAGCCCTATGGTAGAATGGCTGTCCGCGAGTGGTCTGCGCAGCTTCGACACAGTCACTTCTGTTGCGTCCGTCGTCGTGGAATCCGTCAGCTTTCCCTTGGCTGTCTTGGTTGGCGTGGCAACGTCGAATCCAACCATCGCCATGCTCCCCAGCCGCAACGCCGTGGCGGCGTTGTCTTGCCCGCAGGCGTGCTGGTGGTCAACGGGTGCTGAGGTCGACGTGTGGCGCCAGCCCGTCGCGTCGCTGCGGTGGGCTCAATCTGACCGCTCTATCGCTTGGTATTCTCCTTGGCCTTCAGCGAGTGTTGGCAACACCGTTGTCAGTCTTATCGGGTTCGCGACATTCTTCTTTGGAGCCGCCATTGGGAAACTGGTGTTGGGAGCCAAATCGCAATGGCGTGAATGTTTCGCCAGGGCTCGCTTTCCCGGGGCTCCGTTGTTGATCGCGTATGGATGTTGGTCACTTCGCACCCTTCAAGTTGCCGTGGCAGTGGCAGCCAACGATTTTTCTCGCGCCGGCTTGCCTTCATCCGCGTACCTCGGTGACGCTCTTGCGTGGCAGCTGACGGCGACCGCGGTGGCGGTAATGTGGTTTCTGTGCTGTATCGGCCTGGGGATGCACGTGGGGTGCCGCTTCAAGGGCGTTCAGGAACGTGCCGCGTTGCCAGAGGTCAGAGGGCCAACATGCAGTGGTGACTCGAGCAGGCCTCGGTCGTCTAACGAGACACATTCGCGAATCGACAGTGAAGAGGATATGGACATCATTCCGGATCTACCGAGAAAACAAAAGCGGGTCACGACACCGGCCCAGCAAGGTTGGTCAAACTCTGCGGATGCCTTTCCATGGTTCGACCAGGAAGGTGCTGAGTCAACGAGAGGTGCTCATCTTGGTGCCACGCCGCACAACCACTACTGTGCTTCGATGGGAGATGTGTTCGGCGCCTATCGATCAGGCTGCCGCGGATGGGGGGGTGTGGAATTTGCCATCAGCATGGTGCTCGGCGTTGCCGCGGGGCTGGCACCCCTGCAACCGTTCGACTCACGGCTTTCGTCCGCCGGGGCCACGCTCCCCACGGGTCCACCTTGCCACGTCGTCCACTTTGTTGTGTCTGGATGCCTATTCTTGTATTTGATGGCTACCGGACTGTGCCGCCCGCATCGCTACCTGCTGGATTCCATTTCGACGATTGTTATCACGGTCGCACAAATCGGAGCCGCCACGCTTCGAGGGCTTCAGCAACTTCCGGATGCGTCAAGCCGCTGCCCGGCTGTTTGCACCGACGTCGCATTTTGGTTGACCTTTGCAGCGCACGCGCTGGTGGTGGCCCACGCGTCGATCGTCGCGTTCTCCTTGCTTTTTGGTGGCCCTCGGAACACATTTGGTCGGTTTCGCGAACGTCCCACAGTGCCTTCGGTGGTTATTTCGGAGACGAAGAAGAGCGCGACAGCAAGGCTTCGCCGGGCCGCACTCTTGGATAGTTCGCAGGACGGGACATCAACGTCGCGAGGCCAGAGTCCTTCGTCAAGCGAAGGCGAGCCTTCGGTGAAACTGCCGAAGCGACGCCATTCTCGAAAAGCGCGATCCAGCAGTTCTTCAGACGACGAACTTCCCAATCCCAAAGCAGCAGTGAAACCACAAAACAAACAAAGGCTTCAACGCTCATCACGTTCCACCATCGGCAAAGCAGTGATCGAGGTGCCTACCGTGACGCGTGAGAAGGCGAGCGGACGGCCGACGCGTCTGCGTCTGCACCCGTTGGCAGCGCCGCTGTGGGATGACCTCGACGACGACACCGGTTACCTAGGCGATGGCCAGTCGAAGAGATCGCGATCACTCGCCGAGCCGTATCGAACGGGCAACCGCACCCCGCAGTGGGATAGCATCAACAAAGCGGCGGACCTCATCATCCGGGCGCATGAACTGCCGGCACAGCCAGCAGTCCGAACCCTTGCCCATCGGCCACGCACCAACCCGTTAGCGCCGCGCGAGGAACCACCGCCGCGATCGGTCCTGGGAATAGGGCTGCAGCACCCCTTTTGGCGCCGCAACGTCATGACACCGTACTGCGACCCTACAGATCCGCGGTCCACCGCGACCGCAGTGCACACGATGCTGTGGGCAGACCGGCGGAGGGAAGCGTTGTGACAGTACTTTTTCAGTGAACCGATCCGTTTCTCGTTCCCCGTGCTGTTCGTTCCGGACGTGGCGGCTTGTGATCTCCTCACTTTACTTTTCAACAAGGCAGATTATGGACCAGACGATGCCATGTGATGGAGCGGTCGAGCAAGAGGCATCCCCACTGCCGCCGACGCCCTATTATCCGGCAGCAACGCGGCAGGATGCTTCGAAACTGCCGGACCGACTCGAGCAACTGCATCGCTTCTTGGCGCTGTACGACGAGGACCCCACTCTCGCAATGGAGGTGTTGAAAACCCAGCAGCATCTTGGCATCGACATCGGCCAGAAAGTCACATCGGACCATGTGCAACCTCCTCTCACTGACAGGACGGCAGAATCGGCCGTCTCCTGCGCAAGCGCTTCGCCCACAGCCGGGAACGAAGCCGGCATCGAGCGGCTCAGTGCCATGGGTAGGCGGGCAGCCCACTTCCCGTTCAACGTTCTTCTCCAAGCCGAGCGATGCTGCGGCATTTCGGTGCACGACATGCAGGGGTCGCTTTCGGACCTGCAGCGAAGCATCGAGGAGACGAGGCAGTCGATCAGGCGCATGGAGCGGGACGTTGCAAAGTGGGAGTTGCTGCGTCACCACGGCGAGCGCGTCGGTGTTCGACAGGTGGCGGAGTCGATCGATGTGAGGCGCGAGCGACAGACGCTCGTGGAGCACGCGATGAATCAGCAGCTGGAGGTCGTGATGGCGGACATTGCCGATGCCTCGGAGAACTTGAAGCGCAAGTCAAGGAAACTGGAACTATTGCGAGAACAGGTGGACCGTTGTGGGGCTATGGCCATTTCGCCGGTGGCTCGCGGGAAGACGAGCGCGGACCTCAAATCGTGCATCAAGGTGATGTCCACGCAGCTGCGCGACTTGCAACTGCGCAGCGATACGGAATCGGCGGAGCGCGTGCGATCCAGCAACAGGATCGATCGACACGTGACCCACCTTGAACAACAGCTGGCATCTCTCCGGCAGGCGGCCCGCATCACATTCGGAGCTGCCAGAGGGAACACAAGCAGCACCGAAGTCGACCTTGGAGTCGCAACGCAGGAACACTCAAAGTTACAGGCCCGAAGGATCGAAGAGTTGCAACGGCGGCACAAAGCGCTGCACCAAGAAGCATGCCGCACACTGCAAGACACAGAGCAAACTCAGAGGCAAGCGCTGGTTGCTGTGTCCACCGGAAGATTCAAATCGATAACTAGTGACGCACGGGTAGAAAGGATGCGAGTTCAGTTCAGTCTCCAGTAGCACTGTCGCGCCAGTGCAGTTCTCTGCTTCTTTTCATCAGCCCGATGATGCCGTTGTGTCAGATGCCTTTGTTGAAAGCCATTTTTTTCCATCATCAGGAATTTGCGGAGTACATGCTCCGAGTGTCAATGATGTTCGCGGCGTGGTGCCAACAAACCGGCGTGCTGGTGCCGCAGCATGGACGAGCCGATCCGTCCGACCCAGAGTATTTCGTGCTCGGGGCGGAAGCGTCGGCCGCCGCTCGTCATGGTCACTTGTTGTTCTACGTGTTGCACAACGTTCTAGCGGGCAGGGATCCCGAAACGCTTTCCAAGCACGCCGAGCTCGCCGGCGCCATTTCCGGTAGTCCGGGCGAAAAGTGCGGAAACGCCGCCACCGCGAACAATTGGACAGCGTGTCGTGGCTTGCTTGAATTGCTCCTCTGCCCAGCCCCCACTCGCTCAATACTCCGTGGCCCCAAAGGAGCTCGCGCGTCGCATCACCACCCCGTGATTGCCGCCATCCAAAATTTTACCGATGGCCTCTTGGCAGGCCAACCTCTTGACGACGCTGTCGTTGTGCAACTATGCGAAAGCGTGCGGGCTGCTGTCGAAATCTCAGAAGCATCCTCTCTGCAGGCATCGGCATCGGACAGGAACAGTCCAGTTGAACATCAAAGCCCGACGTCGGCTCGTGATGCCATCGACGCTGACATCTCTCGCGCGAGAGATCGACACCGCGCCAGGCAAGAGCGAGCGTTGCGGGAGGAGGAAGTTCGGCGCCGCCGGGAGGAGCAGTCGTCCCAAGTCCATAAAGCGATGACGGCAGGACTATTGGAGGGAACCGATGCCTTGCGATTTAGAGGTCCGTTGAACACCGGTCTTCCACTCTCGCGCCTGCGAGACTTCCATCAGCGAGGCACGGTTCTGCTCTGTTTGGACATCGTGCGTGATTTGCTGGAAGCCGTGGTGGACGGAAGTGCCTATCGTGACCTCGAAGTCAAGTACCACGCTCGTCAACGAGCAAAGGAAATTATCTCCGAGCGCAAAGTGGCCGCACGTCGGCTGATGGACGTCGCCGCGGGTTCGATCCATGTCCCGCCGTCCGTCGACCACCGATCGGCGGTGGCCATGCGAGACCTGGTCTACGACATAGTGCGCGACGCCACTCGCGACGACATCGTCGACGAATTATTGAGCCGTGAAAAGGAGCGAAACCGTCAAAGAGAAATCGTGTCCAATTTGCACCGCCGATTCGAACACGAGCGACAGCAGCGTGGCGGGGAGGAATCCCTACCGCTGCGCATTCGAATGGAGCGGGAAAAAGAGCGGCAAAAGGTGGAAGAGGAAGAACAGGCCCGACGCGACAAGGCGAAGTTCGACGCGATGAGACAGCACAACAGGGACCGCTCGGAACAAGCCTCCGAACGTCAAAAGGACGAGCTTGCCGCAAAGGCCGCGGAGGAGCAGGCAGCTGCCGCGACGAGGCAAGCGCTTGAGCGCAGCCGTCAGCAGTACCTCGCCCAGGCGAAACTGTCGGTGCTCACGTCCAAATTGGAACGCCTTATTGTGACCGAGGGCGAGGCAAGAAGCGCGCTTGTTGCCCTGTGGTCTTCTCAGTGTTCTTCGCGCGACGCGAAGTGGTCGCGCGACCTCGACACCTTGCAACATAGCGGCGCGTCAAAGCAATCGCCGCCCGCGTTGATCGCGGAGGAAAAAAACACCCCACCGTTGACGCTGAGTCTCGGGACCGGCCGCCCCGCAGCGTACCTCGGCGACTCGTTCGGCGAGCAGTTCATGACCCAACAAGAAGCTGCGTTGCTCGAAGTATGGCAAGCGGTGAGGCAGCGACCCAGCGCGCCGAGTGCAGCCGTGTCTTGGTTGCGCAACTTGCAGCGACGAGCGACGGGAAAGTTGCTGTCGTGGCCCGACCGAAACAACGACTTCCAACCCATGCACGTCACCGGGCTGGATGCCTTTTCCGATGTGATTCAGTTCTTGTCAAAGTGCCGACCGTGCAAGCCGGAGACGACGGCCGCACGCATCGGCCTCACCTTGGCCGCGAGGCAGCATGCGATCGACCTCGCGTTTCACGGCATTGCGCACAGCGCCGCCCACCTTGGAACCGATGGTCAAAGCACGGCGCTTCAGAGGATCGCCCGCTACGGCACCTACCGTGGTGGACAACAGTACGCCGAGGCGATCTTCGGTGTCGTTCGGCCACACAGCCTCGAACTCGGTATCACGGACGTGATGGCACTTTTCCTTCTCGACGATGGAGATGACACGAAGGCAAGCCGCCGGATGCTACTTGCGAGCGGCGACACCTACCGGAACGTCGGCATAGGGCATGCCATCGCGTGGCTCAGGCCCCCCCCTGCTGAGGTTGAGCAGGACGCCGCCAGCCGCACTAACTACACGCTTGTCGGCATGCCGGCCAAGGGGGGAGGTACCGCATCCCGCAGCATGTCCGCATCGTCGACGACGGCCATTCCCACCGCCAGCCTCACCAACGTCCCATACTGTGTTGAAGTGTTCGTCGTGCTTGCCGCCGCAGAGTACAAGGACGCGACGCCAAATGAGATGGCGGAGGCTCACTATGCAGGCGTGAAATCAAGAGCACCGACTTTTTTCGAAGCAGGTGGTGTTGCTTCAGCAGCGAGCGACAAGGTTCGCAGCGTCGACGACCGCCTCACGATCCGAGACCTATTCGTGGCGCCGAACGTGACGATCGGCAGGTTGACGCAGTTGCCCTCCACACGCCATTTGATGCTGCCTCCGCTCCGTGTTACGGCGACCGCGCGGCCGTCAGAGGCGCCTCTCGCCGCGGGGGCGCCGCATGGCCGAGCACAGGCTGATCTCCCTAACCCCGCAGTGACAAAGTCGACTGCGCCACGTCAGCGGCAGCAACTGCCCCCCGTGGCACCCCCGTCCCGACTCGCCGCGGACCCCTCCGCCACGGCACCAAGCCCCCCAGCCCATCGGACCGCTGGTGGTCCGGAAACAAAGTTGAAGCCCGCCACCCAGCTGCCCAAGACAGTTCAGTTTGCGCCACAGCGTTCGACGGATCCTCCGCCCCAGCCGCACGTTCCGCGCACCCCCGTTGTCTCTCGAGTGGCTTGGTGTGTCGCCAGATGGCGCGCGAAGACGCGCCGGCTGATAGCGCAACGTCGGGGGGCGGCACTCGCGGCCGTTTCGGAGCGCCATTACGCTGCGGCGGCGATTGCGCAGTGGAGGAGACGGGTCCTCGCGCGCCGGCTGGCTCTGGCATCCCCAGCGCAGCGTGGCGTCGAGGAGGCACTCGATGTGATTGCGGCGATGCGCATGCGCCGCAACCTGCTCGATCGCAAGTGGGACCACGCGGCGGAGCGGGTCGAGCGGCACTCTGCCGCATCGCTGGTGCAACGAATGTATCGCCAACAACGTTTGAAGGCCACAACGCGATTCTCTACGTTGGATCGAAAAATATGTCGCCCGATTTTGATGGAAATCTTCGACCAGGCGTGGTCAACCGCCACAGCTGCGACCACAGCTCGGCAACTCACAGAGCGCATTCTCGCTTTTGCTGCGGAGAAACAGTGGACGGACGGTGGGAGCGATCTCACCGACGGCGCCGTCAAGGCCATGCTGACCAAGTACGGTGGACGCGAGCGGACCTTGCTCAGCACGCTGGTTGCGAAGTACGGCGCCGAGGAAAACTGGATACGCAAGACACGTGAGTCGTTTGCGGCCTTGAGTTTTTCCGAGGCGAAGGCGCGATCATGCCTCGCCGCAGAGGCCGGCCGCGAGGACGTCATGCTCAGTGGCTTGTCTCGGCTGAAGCAGCGCTGCGCCGCCTTCGTTCGTATGTGGGCCGCTCGCGCGCGTCGATTGTCGACCGTTCGAGCTCGGGAGCTAGCGGCTGTCCAGAGTGAACAAATGACGGCTGCCCGCAAACTACAGAGGTTTGTTCGTAGTCGAATCAGCCTCATACGACGTCGTTTCTGCGCTGGTAGGTACCGTCGTCGCCTCATCCGTTTCTACAAGCGGTACAATCCTGACAAGTTGCCCTCGGTTGACGAAGTGCTGGTGAAGTACAAGGGCCTGGAAGAAGATCTGTTCCAGGCGCTGGTCAACAAGTACGGCCCCGAGCCGGATGTCTAGCGGGCGCACCGCTCCCTTCCTTTCCCCCATGTGCAAACAATAGCAGTCGTGGATGTGGAGGCGCGGCGTTTCTTGGGTGAGCCTCATTGGACGCAGGTCTGGCATGACGCGCTGGTTGATTCGCAAGTTCGGTCGTGTCGCCGTACTCCCACCTCCTTCTTTCCCCACCCACATAGCTCATGAGCGTGTCTCCTCCGCGCGAGGAAACGTCAACGACGTTGCCGCCAAGAGTCATCCCCGGGCGTCTTTCTGACGTACGCACCTGGAAGCACTTGCCGGACGATGGCCGACGCCCCAGTAGCATCGACAGCTTGGTGATCATCGGGCCACCATTCTGGAGAGACGTCGCCGATATCATGGGCGACCTAATGAGCTACGGCGGAGGCTCGCATTGCACCGCGCCGCAACCGCCGCGTACTCCACCTTCTCGAGCAGCAGGAGACCACACACCGCTCACGGATCCGGATGGGCAACCGCACGAAGCATCGTGGCTGCGGTTCAGCAGTGAGGGTCGATTGCCGGCCGACGGTCTGTGGGGCGCGCTGCGCGACCTCGGCGCGGACTGCTCCCTCAGTTTCGCTGAGTGTCTCATCGACCGTTTCGGCGGCACCCGCGACAACGGTCGTTTCGGATCGCCCTGCCGAACGACTTCGACAGGACCCGCGACACCTGTCACCCACCTCACCGAGGCCGAGTACTCTCTCCTCCACAACGCCGTGAGCACCGCGATGCACCGATGCAAGATGGCGGTCAACTTTCGACTCAACTCTCCGACTGCGCCGCCTCGTGCTGCCTCTCTCGGGCGGGGAACCAACGAGGCAGCGTCGAAGGATAACGCCAGCGTGACGTCGGGGCAGGTTCGCGCCCCTCGCTCGCCCTCACCAAGTACCACGGGGACTCCACGAAGGACGGCGTCTGCGTCGGCGGCAGGCCGTCGCTCCGCGGCAGCAATAACCGTGTCTCAACTTCACAGCTCACACACGATTAAGTCCCTTGCCACACAGTGGGCGCGCACGGCTGTTCGTGCTGAACTCGAACGGAAGGAACTCGATTTTCAATTGCGCAGGCAACTCCTCTGCGGCCGCCAGCCGCCAAGAAACACCACCTCTCGCGCCACCGCAAGCCGCGCCTCACCACTGCCTTCGAAGCGTACGTTGGCGCATGCCGCGGCGGGGGGGCACGGGGGGTCGCAAGCCACAGCGGGGGATGCGCCAGCGGGCGCGCCTTCCTTTCCTCCCAGGAACGGCGTGACCAGCTCGTACCGCCGCATCCGCTTCGATCGCTACGGCAATGTCGTTTACGCATGACACGAGCAATCCGCGCTGCCCTTTCCCCTCTGTTTCCGAGCGTTGTCTGTTGTTTGTTTTCCCAGCAGAGATTCGTCGTCGTCTCTCTGGTTTCCTCGATCAAATTGCTTAAAATTGCGTTTCCGTTCGGCACAGCCAGGTTCCCTTTCGATGCGGCTCGTGCCTCTTCCGCTCGCCCAGCGATGGCGCAGCGCGCAGTTTTGCGCGGGCGTGCCGTTGATCTCTCCACGGAGATACGGCAGCAGCCTGATGCCCGTCACCGGACCGGCACCGTCTTGCGTCGCGCTGCTGTTCTCGACGAACGACCTGCGTTTGCACGACCACTACGCCTTGACAATCGCCTTGCGGCGGTGCCGCGAACTGAGCCTTCCCTTGGCTTGCGTCTTTGTCTTCGACGTGCGGCTCCTCGCGCAACCAACGCTCGTGGGCGGGTTCCTGCGAGCCTCTCCCCGCCGAGCCCAGTTCCTCGTGCAATGTGTTGACGATCTGCGGCAGCGACTGGCCAGCGACTTCAACGCCGAGCGCTCAACGTTGGGTAGACGACCGCACCGCTTGATCGTGCGGACCGGAATTCCCGAGGATATCGTGCCCGATTTGTGCGCCACTGTCGGGGCTGCCGAGGTTTTTTCCACGACCCAAGTGGCCCCCCATGAAGTCACCGTGCAGCGCAAAATCATCGAGCGGCTCTCGCATTCGCCAACGGGCCCGATTCCGCTGCACGCGGTGTGGTCGCTGACTCTGTTGCACCCCGACGACTTGTCGAGGGAATCCCTTCCCGAAGGGATACGACGGTTCTACGACCTCTGCGAGCAGGCACGGCCTCGGATGACGGCCCCCTTCAACTGCGAAGGGGCGCTCTCGCACGTTGCCCCGCTTTCAATCGAAGAGAGGCTCGGCGGCGTGACGGGCGCCAGCCTCGATGGCGGTCAGCTGAATGCTGGGGAAGGGTTGATTCCTTCCTTGCGCGACCTTGGCTACCCTTTGTCTGGGAGTGAAATTCCAGGCCAAACGTGGTCCGCGTTGAACTGCTGTGCCAACGCGACGAGCCCGCGTTGCTTTGTTGGTGGGGAATCTGCCGCGCTGACCAATCTCGAGGATTTCATCAGTAACCCCAAATCATACTTCGAGTACTGCGTCCCCGGCGAACGTTGGGCCAACCGCCACGGCCCTCATATGAGGGGCCTGCACGCCGCTCGCCTGTCCCCATGGATCAGCCACGGCTGCCTGAGTCCGCGGCTGTTCCTCGAACGCCTCCGTGACGAAGCCTACGCCAAGAGGCATGAACGCACCCACGAGGAAGCGGTGCTGGAGGCGCAACGACGCCTGTGGACGCGAGACTTTTGGATTCTAGTGGGGGTGAAGTACGGCCACCGACTCTTCTTTCCTTACGGCCCACGTCCGGAGGACACCGGCGACATTCCCGACTACCGCGTGGATCCACGCATCGTGCAGAAATGGTGCGTTGGCCTGACGGGGTTCCCCGTCGCGGACGCAGCTATGACCGAACTCACGCAGACGGGTTGGATCGGGGTCCGCAGCCGCAAGGCGCTGGCGTGGCTGTTCACTCGCGGCCTTGGCCAAGACTGGCGCATCGGGTGCGAATGGTTCGAGCGGAACCTTTTGGACTTCGACCCGCTCGTTTGCTATGGCGCGTTCGCGTACGAGGCCGGCCTCATCAAAGACCGTTTCGGGGACCGCATCGTCGACTTGCACTACCACGCCCACCAGGGAGACGTCTACGGCCTGTACACGAAGAAGCAGCTGCCACACCTTCAAAGCCTACCGGAAGTGTACCTGCACCGCCCCCACGTGATGACACCCCGCATGCAGGCGATGCACCGGGTGAAGATCGCGGCGAACTACCCCCTGCCGATTGTGCTGTGGCCAGGGGCGGCGCGGCAAGTGGGCACGACGCCCCCGTCGTATTTGGACGGGAGGCAAGATGGCCGCCCGTCGTACGCAGTCCCAGTGGGGGTCACCGCTGCGATTGATCCTGTCGCGCTCGGATGGGCGGAGGCGCGCCGGCTAGGTCAGTCCCTGTTACCGCTCGCCGAGGTATATCCATTTGTCACTCGCTTTCCGGCGCCTCCCGTGCCCATAGCGGCGCCGTCGCCGGGCCGCACCGCCACTGAAGAGCTAATTCAAATACCAGTGTAGCTGTTGAACACATCCATGCGTGGTGGGCCGTGCTGTATGACAAGATGATGTCTGCCCCATGCGTCGATGTGGTGGTGGGTTGAGGCTAGCACAGGCAGGAGGGGGAGGAACGAGAGACCATGGCCGACCGCGTGCAAGTGATGGTGCGCCTGCGCCCGTTCAACGACACCGAACGCCGGCACAGCAACGCGGAGGCGTGCGTCGAGGCGAACGGCACGGATGAGGTCTCCGTCGCCGGAGGCGACCGGGCCAGCCGTCAGCACACCTACGATCGGGTATTCCCACCCTCCGCCACACAGGAGGAGGTCTACGACGGCATCGGTGGCCGTACGGTGGCCACGTTGCTCAAGGGCTACAACAGCACCGTGCTGGCCTACGGGCAGACGGGCTCCGGAAAGACCCACTCCATGTTGGGGCCCGCTGGCGGCAACGCCGTGCTATCCGGCGGTGATTCGGCTGCCCTCATCGCGTCCCCTGCCAGGGGCCTCATTCCGCGACTGGTGTCGGAGTTGTTCGCCCAGCTGGCGATGTTGCCGGCCACCGAGGTGTCCTGGCAAGTGCACTGCAGCGTCTTCGAGTTGTATCGCGAGTCGATCAATGATTTGCTGGGAAGTGGGTCGAACGACTTTCGCATTCGAGAGGACAGCGGAGGACGGGGTGTATACGTCGAGAACCTCTTCGCCAAGCCGTGCACCACCGCCCCCGAGGTGCTCGAGGCACTGCAATACGGCCTCGGCCGTCGCCACGTCGCGGCGACGAAGGCGAACGAAACGTCCAGCCGCAGTCACACACTAACGACCATTTCACTCACGCAAACCAACCACATGAGGGGCGAAACCGTGACCACTTCGCGGCTCATGCTCGTCGACCTCGCCGGGAGTGAAAAAGTGGGTAAGACTGGAGCCGAGGGCGACCGCCTTAAGGAGGCTCAGATGATCAACCTCTCTCTGACCCTTCTCGGAAACGTCATCTACAAATTGACCGACGGCAAGTCTAAATACATCCCGTATCGCGACTCGAAGCTGACGCGCCTCCTGCAGGACAGCTTCGGCGGCAACGCCAGCACGATTCTCCTGTGCCATTGCAGCGCTGCCCCGTACAATCTGGACGAGACCATCTCAACGCTTCTGTTCGCGTCGCGCGCGAAGAAAATTCGCAACCGGCCCCGTGTCAATCGGGACATGACGGCCGTCGAGATGAAACAGGCATTGCTGCAGGCCAAGGAGGAGCTGGCCGTGCTCCGCGATAAACTCGCGCTGCTAGAGGAAATGCGCACGATCAGCGGCGCGCAGCCGTCGACGGCCAGCAACGATGTAACGGAAGCAGGGTCCGCGCCGAAAGAGTCCGCGGGCGCCCCCACGTGGCGGGAGGAGCGTGCCGCGATGCGGCTCACCATCGAAGGACTGTTGCGACAAATTGAAGAACTGCGATTGGAGCAGTTGGCGATCAAAGACGACCTCGCCATCGCAAAGGAACAGGCCGATTTTCACCGAGGGCGAGGGGACGCTGCCGAGGCGGCACTGCACGACCGACAGTCCAAACACCGGATCGAGCTTCAGCACAACGAAGAGCAACTGACGGAAATGGGCTCTGCCTTGGCCCTGGAACGACAGAAGACGGCATCGTTGGCGGAGGAAGTGGACGCCCTCCGCCGACAACTCGCCTCCCCCCTAGTGTCGGTCGCCCCGGCAACGAGCAGCGTCGACGCGACGGCTTCGCGAGAGGACTCACAGTTGACAAATGCCGGTGCCACTCAACGCACGACGGAAGCCACCGGGCGCGCCGCAGGCAGCGGTGCACGTGGGGCGAGGCGGATCTCCGCGACGGCGGCAACCCGAGGTGGTGCACGCCAGCATGTCGAAACGGATTTCATGAGCGGAGGTGCCCCGACACCGAGCCCCGTGCCGTCGGTGTCTGTTCTGAGTGTGGGGAGTGCCGCTATCGCTCAAACGGCCGGAGAGCAGTCACCCACTCGACAGCGGTACAACGTCGAGCTCCAGTTGCGCATCGAAGCCCTCGAGCGAGAAGTCGCCGAATTGAAGAGCGACAAGCAAAAGTTGACGTCGAAGGTGACCGACGCGGCGAGCCACATTTCTCAGCTACTCGACGATCTCGAGGCCGTCCGCAACGAGCGCGACACCGCCGCCCGACAATTGGAATCAAAAACAGCGGAACTCGAAGTATCGGATCGAGATCGCTCCAACATGAAGCGAATCCTCGACGCCCTCAACATAGACGTCGAGCAGCAGCTGAAGCTGCTAGAGGGAGAAAGGAGCCGCGCCACGCAGCTAGCCAGTGAGGCGGACAGGTTGCGCGGGGAGACCGACCACCTGCGCGGCGTGCAGCAGCAACTGGAGTACGCCGAGATGGCGGCCATGGAGCTCCGTTTTCGCGGCGAAGACTTGGACCAAATGGAGGAGATTGTCTACAAGTTGGTCGTGTCGTCGACGCGAACAGCGTTCGGGGCCACGGCCGCTCAGCCGCCCGAATTGCGCAGTCGTCTTGCACAGTGCAAAGAAGACACGGAGCGATTGGACGCTGGCTTCCGGCACGTGGTCGACACGCTCAAGGATAGGAAATTTGCCACTGCCAACCTCGAGTCGCAGCGACTGTCGCTGCTAGGAGACGCCATCGGCCTTTCGTCGCGCGCCACGGAGCTGCTCCGACTGTTGCGATGATTTCCACGTCCTTGCTCAGCATGCATGAAACCGTTCTGGTAGATCTACAACTTGCGATTTACACACCTCTTGCGTCGAGTCCGACCCTCTCTCGAGGGTCGGACATCATGTGAATCACTTTTCTTTGTTGTGGTTAATTGCTTCACTTTGCTCCGCGGTCCTCATTGCACACCGTGCGGAGCAGCCCATGTCGTACGACGCTTCGATGCAGCGTCGGTGGACGAAGCCAGAAGAAGCGATCAGCGTAAGAGCCGCGGACGGGTTGGACCAAACCCCGCGCGCGTGCGTCAAGGACGTGTACCGGGCGGCCATCGAAGGCGACGTGGAGTGCCTCGAGGCGAACATCGCCCAGCTCGGCGTGGACGTCAACAAGATGGGCCAACCCGCCGATGTTTGGGGCCCACGCTTCGAGAAGAGTGGCCTCTTCGTCGCCTCGCCGCTGCATTATGCCGTTAGTTACAACCGCGAGGAGGCGGTCCGGTTCCTGCTTGCGAAAGGGGCACGCGTGGACCAACGATCCGCCAGCGGACTGACGGCCAAAGACTATGCGCGGCGGCGGCAGTACCACCACCTGATGGCGCTCATGGACCAGCCCGTGCCCCCGCCGCCCCAGCTGTGAGAGCGAGGCGCCCCGACTCCCCCTCCCGTGTACACATCTTGTAGCATGCGGACCGAGATTTCCACGACGTCGCGCGCCTTCCTTCACACGTCGTCGTGCTGTCGTGGCGGCATTCTTGATGGCCTTCCTCCAGTTTTGACCCCCTCCCCCCGCCATCTATGCGGGCCGACGCACGGCGGGCGGCGTCGCGAAAATCCTCCCCTGCCAGCGTCGTCAGCCGACTGGCCGAACCGACCGATCGAAAAGAGCTCCTCGATACTCCCGGGCCGTACCAGGTGCCTCCGGAGCCCTACGCATGCCGCAAAGTGCCGTACGTTTTCCGGACGACTCAGCGCTTCCCTCCCGTTGATCCCCCGAAGAGCGACAGCCTTGACGTCCATCCGGCGTCGGTCGAGCCAAAGCTCCCCGTCGCGATTATCAACCGCGCGGAGCGCTGGAGAGACGCCGCTGGTGGTTTCGGTCACTTAACGTACGACGTGGACCGTTCGCTGAGCTACCTCGACCAGCGCACGTTCGCGGCCACGTTTAGCACCATGGAGCGTCACCTCGCCGAGGAAGCGGATCGCTCTGCTCCCTCCGCGTCGCGCCTAGAATCGTCACCGCTAGTCGACCCACTGGCCATCGGAAACAGCACGATTCCAGGAGGCGTCATCGCCGGAGGCCATCGCGACACCATTGAGTCCTTCTTGCTGAGGTCCGAGTCCCCGGGGCCCATCTACCACCCGTCGTACAGGCAGGTGACACCCAACAACGATGGCGGGGCGTTCTCAACTCAACCGCGGGAGTTGCCCCTGCGCCAGGTGGGGCCGGGCCCCCTCGCCTACGCCGATTGCGTGGCCAAGGAGCACCTGCTGAGTACCGTGAGTCGTGCGCCCCGCGTGGTGTTCAGCCGGGCGCCCGGCTGCTCGACGTTCCCCATGCCGTTCACGCCGCTCAACGTGTGGAATAGCCGCAGCATGCGAACCGCTTTTTGCGTCTCGAACGCGGCGGAGAAGCAGCTCGAACGGCAGCGAAGCTTCATCGAGTTCATGGCTTCCCGCAATGCGGCAGCGCGAGACACGCCGAAAGACAAGGCGGGGGAGCCAGCGTCGCACACGGCTGCTAGGCAAAGCAAGCGGCGGCTTTGTAGACACCAGCAAGCCCTGCAGGGGTTCTCTCCGTCGCAGCCGTGGGACTCGCCGTTCGCAGTCAGGCGAATATTTCCGCAAACAGGCAATGCTCCTCAAGCCAGCGCCTCGACGCTCCACCACAGGGACATTTCACTGGACCCGTGCGAACCCATCGCCGTGGTCGACGATGACGACGGGGGGCGAGGCACGAACCTGCCGCCTCCACGTGCGACCCAGTCCAGCGCGACAGAGATGCCGCCACACGCAGTGCTCGACAACGGCGATCCGGACGTCGCCTTGCAGGTGGCCCGGTCAGAAGGGGCTTCCTTCGCATTATGGGCAAGCCGCGACGCCGCGAAGTGTCAGCTGCGTCCAGGAACGGGCCATACCAAAAACGATCGACCCGAGGACTGTTTTTTCGACGGTTCCAGTTGCCTGAAAAATCGGCCACATTCTGCTCTCAGGACGCGTGTTGAGTCGCGACATTCCGTCATTAGCGGCACCTCGCCGAAATCTCACGCCGAAACAAAGGAAGATGAACCGGGGCGCGACGCCAAACGACATCTACTGCCACAGTTTCCCCACAGATTTGTGTTTTCTGTGAAGTACCCCGATTTCGTCGTGAATTGTAGAAGTCCGTAGTGCTGTTCGAGCTGCACAGCAGCATGCGCGCGCGCAACGTCTATGTGCCTCGTGTTTGTGGCTTTCTACCCGCAGCGCCACTGTTCCCCTCCTTACCAGTCACCACCAGCACCCACCCGGTGCCCCCCGACCCCCTTCCTCCCTTCCTATCGTGTTCGTCTACCCTTCCCGTGTGTTCCCCTTCCAACGACTGCCCCCCCACACAGTTCAATTAGTGCAGTGGCCGCTCGCGACGCACCTCCAAAATCGACATAAAAGCACGCTTCGAGCTCGACCATGGATCCGCCCGGGGAGTCCTCGAGCGTCATACCGGCCGTGTCCAGGGCAACCGCACTCCCGCCGCATGTGAAACGAGTGCAGCGGTGCCACGGCGCGATCCGTGACGACATTGTCGCGGAAGTTCTCGCGGCCGCGCTGCTCGATGAGTCCTCCAAGAAGGAGGCCCTCGGTTCAGGCGGTGACACCGAAGTCGAACTGAGCCTGAATTTCAACCAGCTTTCAGACGTCGGCTGCGCCGCACTCGCCGATTTCTTGCTGCAACACCGTCGCCCAGTGCACGTTGTATCGCTCGAAATATTGGGTAACCGCCTCACCGACGGGTGCGTCCCGCACCTCTGCCGGCTACTGATCGGCATGTGTTCGCCGTCTCCGGAACAGCAAGACGGCGCGGCGTTTGCCATCCAGCGGCTCAAGTTGGGTGACAATATGATTTCCACGAAGGGGATCATGACCTTCTGCCAAACGCTGGAGCGCCATCCCGCTGCGATTCATGCGCTGCGCCAGTTGCACCTAGGAGGGAACCCCATCGGCGACGAGGGCGTTAAGGCCCTCGAGGCGGTTCTCAGCCGCCACTGCCATCGCCTTGACGTTCTGTGTCTCCGTGACGTGGGGTCGACGGCGGCCTCGACGGACTGCATCGCCAGGATACTGCAGCACTGCACCCAATTGACGACGATTCAGCTCCGATCCAATCCGGTCGACCGCGACGGGGCCCTCGCCCTCGGCGGCGCGTTGCGCATTTCGGCACTGACCATTCTTTCGTTGCAAAATGCGCAAATTGATTTCGAGACATGCGCCACGCTCTGCCAATTCTTGGACGACTTTGCGGTTCACTCCCTCACGGCGCTCGATATCGCCAACAACCCTATCGGCGATGCGGGTGCGATGGCGTTGTGTCGCATCATGAAGAAGACCCATCTGACGTCGCTGCTGCTCATGCGCACCGGCATCACCAAGGTCGGCGTGTCCTGCATCGCGTCTGAGATCGCAGACCAACAGCGCAGACAACTGGAGCGAGCGCTGAGCGAAGGCCACGTGACGACTGAAACAAGCGAGTCGCTTCCACCGGCTGCGTCTCGGCGGGCGCCCTGGTGGCACGTGTCAATGGTCGACCTGAGTCACAACCGATTGCCCGACGCGGGGCCGGTGATCGCCGACATCATTCGGTGCACCTATCCTACCACGGTGACACGCGCGAACCCCTTCCCATCCGCTGCGGCCGCCGAACCTTCCGGCCGCCAGTCACAAACGACTAGCGCAGCGTTGATCGTGCTCGGGGTGCGCATCACGACGCTGCGGTTGCACGAGTGTCACATCAGCACGGAAGGAACAGCGGCCATCTGCCAGGCCTTGCTTCAGGGCCCCGCGACCCCGCCCGAGGGGGCAAACGTATGGTCTCCTTACCCGCCGCCTTCCAGGGATGGCCGGCGGTCGACCCTCGCCGAGGCACACGACGATGCCGACATCGATCTCCCCGACGGCCTCGCAGCAGGCGAGACGCCCAATCAGCCGCAAGCATCTTGGCTGGTGGCAGTAGATTACAGTAGCAACTACTCGAATGGGCTGCCGAGGTACGGCGACTGGGCTGCCGTCGTGCGCCGAAACACATTTCTGCGTAGGTTGGTCGTCACTAACAATGAAATGGACCTTGATGAAACCTCGGCGCTGATGACCGCCGTACAGCAGGTCGTCGAGGCGCGCAAGCACCGCTTGGCAGGAGACGGCGTCCCTGCGCCCGCCGGCGTGACGTCCTTGTCCCGCCTCCACTCACTCCCCTGCGAGGGGCAATCCTTGGTGTCCCCCAAGGCCAACAAGATGCTCCCGCGCGACCCCAACCGGACGCTGATGAAGGCGATGCTCAGCGACAGGCCTCTGACAGGCCGACACGAACACCACAACGGCGATGCAGCAGGAGCGACGGGCGCGGCCTCCGCGCCGCCTAGGAGACCCACCGGCGGCGCCACGCAGCCGGGGCGCACCTTAGTTCGAGCAGCGGCATCTCGATCGAGCGGCCATTCTACCGGTGGGAGCTTCACGCTCGGTGCCCAGCAGCGTGCCCCGTTGCTGCAACCGTCGACCACCGTGATGCTCGCCAGCTCGCTGTGGTCCACCGCGCAGCCACAAATGATCTACCACGTGCCGCCCATGTCGTTCGCCCCCCACGACGTCTACGCGGGCGCGTACCCGGCCGCTCCGCCCCAACCGCACCAGCCGTCAATGCACTACGCCTCCTTCGCGCCACCTCCAGGACCCGCCCCTCCTGGCGCCGCGGTGATGGCCCCGATGCTGCAGCACCATCCCGCCTCCGTCCACGGGATAATGATGTATCCGTCGCACGCGGCGCACGGCAACGTGATGTACTACGTGCCGGCCGCGCATCACTACTCCGCCCCCTCCGCGCACTCCCACCACACGCAGCACTTCGGCTCTAGCCACCCGCCCTCTGTTTAACCGTGTAGTGACCGCCATGCAACTCGCGTCAACCGACCCACCTCCGTGTGCCTCCCACACACCTCAACCGCCTCAACGTCCCCTACCCCCTTTGGTCACCCCTGTCGATCGATCTGCAAAAAGCATTCGCTCCGGATTACGGATCCACCACAAACGATGGTGGACGGTGGAGAGTGATCCTTGCGTCGCTCGATGGGGGCATTCATTTTTTTCTTCTCATCTCGTTGTTGGTTTGTGCCAGACAGCGGCGCGACGTGTGGACGCTCAATCACGGCACCCACAGCCCGCCCTCACAAACGCATCAGGGAAACTTTTCCCCCGAACAAACCGTACGCCGACACGACGAAACCGCGAACCACAACACGTTCGCCGGCCACAACTTACTTCACCCCTTTCGTCGCTTGTCGTGTGCTTTTGCAACTCGCTCCCCTTCCTTCCTTCCTTCCCCTTTCCTTTCCGTCTGGTACCTGCAAGGGTTGCGAACGGGTGGCCTCAATCTTTCATTCGACCATTTCCTTTTCCTCCCCTTTTCTCGCAGGCGCTCTGCGTTGTCGAGTCGCGCTCTGGATGTACTCTCACGGTGTCCGTCGTGAATTCATTTGTGGTTGTGGTCGCTCCAGCTTCACCATCTGAACTTGTGCCCTGCGGCAAACATGGCCGCTGCCAGCAACTCATGGATGTGCTCGAACTGCGGACTCCGCGTTCAGGACACGAGCAACGTGTGCCTGTGCCTCTGGGCGCGCCCCATTCCGAACGCGGCCGCGCGGTTTCCCCAGATATTCCGATCGCTGACGTTCCACTTCAACGGCGTCATTCCGCGCACGCTGAAGCACCCGTCGCACTCGATCGAATGGCGCATGGTGGAGGCTCACGGTGCGACGTGCGCCGCCGAGCTGGAGCCTGCGCGGGTCACCCACCTCATCTACCGACCGGGCTACGAGCGCAGCGAGAAGGTCCGTTCGTGCATCACGAAGCACGGGATTCCGTGTATGCCGGTCAACTGGGTGCTTGACTCGATGCTGCAATCGCGAGCGCTTCACGAGAGCCTCTATCGACTGGGTGAGGTCCCCCCTCACGCCAACGGGATCGGGCCGGGTAGCCTGCTGCCCCACCACCAGCATCCGTACTTCGTCGCCAACCATGGGTGGTTCGAGCTACGAGAGCTGAGCGGCGGTTCCTCGGCGGCCAGCGGCTCCTCGGCAGCTGTGGGCGGCGGCGAAATGACCGGCGCCCATTCCTCCTTCGCGGGGAGTTTTGGAAAGGCTGCGACCGGTGGGGCTCCGCGTTTCGGCCCAAAGGGCGTCGGTGAAGCGCCCCCGCAAATCTCTGCGATCAACATTTCGGAGGTTTCTCTGCGCACGTCGAGACAAAAGTCCTGGCCGCCAGCGGGGGCGCACAACCGCTTTTTGTTCAGCAACATGACCTTCACGTTTGCGCAAGGCAAGTTGGACCTAGACGGAAATCCCGACCACGCTGCCATGGCGCAGTGCGTGACGTCCCGTGGGGCCGCCGCGCTTGACGGGCTGAGCCCCGCGACGACGCATCTGATCTTCGCGAGCGACGACAAGAAGAGCAACGCGATGGTTGCCGCCGTGGCAGCAATGGACTCGCTGCGAGAGGGCGGTGCGCGCTCTGGCCCACCGACGTGCAACGCCGCCTTGGTGCTAGCGTCGCTCGCTTGGGTGCAAGATTGCGTTTGGCTCGGCGAGGTGCTTCCAGTGCTTGGAGAGTACGGGGCCTCGGACAAGCTGCTGGCCACGCTGCGAAAGCGGCGACTGCGAAGCGGCGAGCCCGCCGCGGTCGATGGTGCGGCCTAATCACTCGCTCGAGCGGACCCTGTCACGTCACACCTGCGATGTCGCACTCCGAGACCGCACTCCGACGTACTGTGTGTTGTTGTGGTTGCAAGGGTCGCCTTAATGCCTCATGAAAGGTCCTTTGCACGCGGAATGACCGCGTCCCAATCGCCGCAACGGCCACTTCCCGCGGCGTTGTTGTTTCCGTGCGCGTCCATCAGCGGCATGCTGTCGTGGACCTTCGTTCACCCGTTCGACCTCCTGAAAACACAGTGCCAAGTAGCGTCGCACCAGCGTGCGAGCACCGGCGAGCTGGTCTCAGGCCGTTCCGTCGCGCGAGAGTTGCTTTTTGGCACCCGCTTCGATGAGCCGAACCCTCGGACGTATCGGCGCATCCTGCGCATGTACGACGGGTTCTCCGCGGGTCTCGCGCGTTGTGGTTCATACAGCGCTCTCATGGTTGCGAGCCACGAATGGCTGAAGCAGCGCCGCGCGGCAGCGGTGGCGGCGGGGACGCAGATGGACTGGTCCATGGCGGCGGCAGGAAAGGTCGTCGACGGCGTCCTTTGCGGCGTCATCGCGGCGCTTGTGTGCTGCCCGGTTGACGTCTGCTTGGTCCGCATGCAAAGCGACGCACAGATTCGCGACCCGTCACAGAGGCGGCGGTACCGCCACGTTCTCGACGCGGCGGCGCGCGTGGTGAGGGAGGAGGGCGCCCTCACGCTCTGGCGGGGAGGGGCGCCGCTCGTCGCCAGGGCAGCCGGTGCGGGCCTGCTTCAAGTCGCGTGCTACGACGCCGTTAAGGACGCGATGAGGCCGGTGGCCGCGTCGCTGTGGAACGGAGGGGGCGCCTCGCAGCAAGAGGAGACGGTCCGTTTTCGCTGGGGTCATTATTTTCTGTCGAGCGCGGCGACCGGAGTGCTGTACGGGTACGGCACGATGCCTCTGGAGTCGATGAAGATCCGCATGATGTATCAGCTCAAGGCGGCGGCGCCGTCGGATGCGGCGATTTCAAATACGACCACGGCAGCTGACGGTACCGGCCTAAAATATCCGAATCTGCGGACAACGTTTCGAACTGTGCTTCGCGAGGAGGGCGTCAGGGGCTTCTACCGGGGCGTGGGGCCGTACGTGCTGCGGTGCGTGGTGTCCACCATCACGTACTTCATGATCTATGAGGAGGTGAAGCGCGCCATCACGGGGTGAGGTGACACACGATAGGGGGGTTGGGTCGCGTTTCCGGGTTGGCCGAGGCGGTTTGGATCCTCCACCTAGCCTCCTCCTGACATGTCTGTGGCGTCCAGCCCTAACCCTAACGACAGTCGCTCCATCCTTCTTCGTCCTTCTCTTTCGTTCACCCAGTTTCGCTGATGACCTGTGTCACCGGGGACGACACCGGCCTCGTGAAGGTGTGGGACATCACCCGCAGCTCGGCCGCCAGTCTAAAACACACCTTCGGATCGCAGTCTCGAACTCGCGGCGTCGCGTCCATGTGCTGGGTTGACAAGTCCACGACCGACCTGCTAGCTTGCGGCATGGACGGCATCGTGCGTCGGTACGATGGCAGGGGGGGCCTGGTTCGCGGCCAAGCCGTCCTGAAGGTGCAGCCGGCCACCGCGGCAGCGATGAATGTGGTCGGTCAGCGGCTAGTGGTCGTGGGCAAGACGGGCCGTCTGGCCGTCGTCAAGTGCCTCGACGAGTCCCATGCCGCGGACGACGATGCCGCGGACGACGATGCTGGCGCCCGGCTGCTCCGGCCATGGCAGCCTTCTTGGGGCCACGCAGCTGCTGGCAGGGACGCGTCTCAAGCCGAAACCGACGAGGAAGAGGGAGACGGCGCGTCGCTCCTTCTCGGGTACCCAGGCCAGGAGGCGCCGGTGTCCATCGATGCGGTGCACATCCACCGCCGGTTTCAGCTGATGGCGACCGCCGGCAAAGACACCCAGTTGGCCATCTGGGACGTGGCATCGGAGCGCTTCGACAAGCCGCTGTTTCTCGCCGCCAACGTGCGCGATCACGTGCTCGACGTGCCCTATCCGGTGTACAACACGGGCGTCTGCATCGTGTCGTCTCACGTGTTTTGCGTGTGCACCGCGTTCCATCAGGTGCGCTTCTACGACCGCCGCGCCTCGGAGAGACCCGTGCAAGAGTTCCCCATCGCGCGCGAAATCCAGCGGCGCCCGACATCCATTGTTCAGTGGAACAGCAACAAGTTTCTCATCGGAGAGGCGAGTGGGGACATTCACCTTTACGACACGAGGCGCGGCTTCGCGTCTCGCGCGAAGATGAGGGGCGTTGGCAGCGTGCGGCACATCGTGAAGCACCCCGCCGGCTACGCCATCATCGCGGCGATCGGCCTCGACCGCAAAGTGCGCATCTACCACGTGCCAACCGGGAAGTTGCTGTCGGAGACGTACATTAAGCAGCAGGGCACCTGCGCGCTGCTCGCCCAGGACGCACCGTTTCTGGACGACGTCGCCAGTTACACCGGCGTGGTGAATGCCAAGGCGCCCGAGACCACCAAGGGCTTGGGGGACGCCCTGTGGGACACGATGGTCCCCGTGACCGACGATTTCGAGGACGATGCCAACGGACCTTCCGTCGCGGTCTCGACTCCCGGACCGGACACCGGAAGCGAGCACGTTCCGCTATTGCGGGCGCTCAGGCAAAACAACCAACGCGCGGGCCGTTCAAGCGACGCTCGAATCGCGACGAAGGAAGTAGGCGACGACGCGTCACGCATCCGACCCACTGTTGCCAAGCAGCCCGCGCCGTCCACGAAGCGCCGACGGACCCCCAACGACTAAACCGCCGAGAGTAACGCACATCTCCCCGTTATCCCCCCTCCCCCCTTCGATTAATGGCTTCTTCCCCTACGCATGACGCAGGAAGGCGCCAGTTGGGACGCGCGTAGCGGCCAACGCGGGGGATTCGTTGCGCAGACTTCCCCTTAGACCCCTTTGCCCCACCGGCCGGGATTGGATGAAGGTGACGGTGCCTTGCTGCCTTGTGGTGTGCGCCCTGGTCGCAACGCTGGTGAACGTCGCCTTCTTTCTGAAATTGCGCCGTGGGACCCCACAAACCGGCTACCTGGTCCCGATGTTGGAGCGGCCGCGTCACGTCACGAGCAGGCATTCTGACTCACCGCGCTCCGCGGACGACGGCCCAGCGTCGGGAGGCGGGGCGGACGACAACATCCCGCCGTCGTCGGCGACGCCCTCCGGAGGAGCAGACAAGCATCACGCTGCCCCGATCAAGCATCGAAGCAAGAGAAGACGTTCTCCTCGGCCCACGCAGCCGCTGGACCGCGGCGCCTCCAACTTCGTGAACCTGACGTACGATGCGGCGCTGTTGCAGTGGGAGGCACTTGTCAAAGCGCCACTGAAGCAGGAGATCGAACAATCGTCGAACAAGTTCACCGACTACGAGGAGGCGTCGCACCATGGCGTTGCACTGCCCGAGGTGGAGGACGACTCCGGCAGCCAAGCGCAACCGCCCGCAGCACCAACGGCTTGCGACCCGGAAGACTACGGCTTCACGACCGAAAAGGACCAAGCTTGCGAGACGTACCTCAGCGACACCCGCAACTGGCAGTCGATCAAGTCGATGTCCAGCGTTCTGAATACAGGACGAACCATCAAATTCAAAGTCTATCTACGACACCTGGGCGCCAAGGCTGTACTGAAAGTTTCACAAAAGAAGTTTGTGCTCGAGCCCGCGAGCGAGGTCATGGCCTACCACATGGACCGTGAGCTCGGCTTGTTCCGCGTGCCGCCGACGGTCTGGATGCCGGTGCCGGTGGACTACATCCGAGCGGCGGCGGCCGCCGTTGACACGTTTTACGTGCAGTGGGTGGACGGCTTCGTCCTGAAGTACCGCGACTCGCGGCACCTGCTCTCCACGGTGAACGGCGTGCGGTGCGTGAACGTGTCGCTCCAGCTGTGGATCAACAACGTGCGCGACGCCGACGACACCGATCTGCGCCCCGTGCCGCACACAAGACGAAAATTGGAGTGCCGGTCGCCGTCGAGCGCGGCGCCAGCGTCGCCGGAGGACGTCTTCGGCCCTGCCGAACAGCATGTCCTGGGCGAGCTGTCCGATATGGCCGTGTTCGACCTGGTCGTCGGCAACCAGGATCGCTGGTTCGGTCACAACAGTTTCGTCGCGCAGGGCCGCCCGGGAGGTGCTCTGCCTTCCCGGTATATTTACATCGACCAAGGCAGCTCATTCTACCGCTCCACCACTCCAGAAGAGAACTTGTACGCCGCGATCATGAAGAAAAGTGGCGGCGGCGGTGGAGGTGGCGATGCTGACGAAGGTAGTGCAAGCGGGTCTTCCGGTAACACGCTGGCAGACTGGCAGACCATGCCGCACAGGCCGCGACGCTGCCGATTTCGAGCTGCGACGGCGGACGCCATTCTGAAGGCGGGTGACGACGACGGGCACCATTTCTGCAACCTCGTCCGGAAGCGGCTGCCAGGGGGCCTCTTTCACGTGGCGAACAAGGAGCTCATGAAGGCCGCGTGCGCGCGGCTGTCAAAACTGGGCAAGAAAATTCGCGACTGCGAGTCGTTTTGCGGGAGTGCTGCCGTGAGGTCGTTTTGATCGTGTCCGAATGACATCATGTCACCAGGAAGCGAGCAACGCGAACGCTAAGACTATCTCCAACGTGCGCTGATGTGTGTCCCTTTTCCCACTTTACTACCGTCGCGCGCAGCCTTCTGACCATCCACCCTTCCACACTCATCGCATGGCATCGTGCCGCACGGGGCGCATTCCCCTCAGCACGGACCCCATCAT
>ERZ1292633.476-Hain-H41-02um-R1-476-length-46990-cov-13_pt2 | contig 35199 bp, 36 predicted proteins | sample MGYA00564406_ERZ1292633 | MGnify/ENA primary metagenome ERZ1292633 (study PRJEB36523, sample SAMEA6512639) | groundwater metagenome | collected 2019-01-08 | study: AquaDiva: Metagenomics assemblies of 32 groundwater samples
CGCCCGTCGTATCCACGCTTGTAATAACGCTTCCCGCCGTTGTGCCGACAAAAAGATCGGCGTTCTGCACGGTTGATGATTGATCAACGCCGCCAACGCCTCCCGCAACCCACGCATCGCCGTTGATCTTCGCGCCGGTGCAGCTCGACGGGCATCCAAGATTTCCATCCGAATAAATACTGCCGTTAATGACGCTGTTTTGCTTCATTTCAAGACCTCCTGCGCCAATCTGCACGCCGTAATAAAAATCAGCTTCTTCCGAGGAAAGCTCAAGCTCCGTCTGCACTTTCCGCGTTGTGCCCGCAAGCACTCCCTCCGCAGTGATCGTTTTTACTTGTCCGACGGTTGCAATATTGGTCGTCGCCACGGCAGAACCGACGGTTAATACCGTTTGTGCCCCGATACTCTTCCCGTTCTTAATGCGATAAATCGCATCTTCGATGCCCGCTTCCGATGCATAATATCCTTGCTCTGAATTGATGTCGTTGGTGAGCGACCTCGTGCTTGAAATTGTAGTGTATAAAAATCCGCCGCTGAATATCAAACTCAGTGCGAGCACCGCCATCACGCCGACAATAGTGGCAAAACCGCTCTCCTGAATCGTGTGTTTTACGTTGTATGTTTCAAGTTTCATTTTGTAAGCCTCATGAATTAGTACGCTCCGCGTAATGTCGCGGAAGAATTCACCGCGACACGCGCTTGATCTTTCTGATTGGTGCTTTGCGTATTGATGCGCGCTTGAATACTCACGGTGACGGAATCTTTTCCCGCAGCAGAAGAAAGCTTCGTGAATCGCAGCTGCTCCACGAACACGCGCTCGGATGTCAGCGGGCTTTCGCTTTGCCCATCTCTTTTTTCATATATCCTTCCGTTGTCTATATAAAAATCAACATACGCCGCATTCTCTCCTGTTGGAACATTCAACAGCGTCTCAACCGAAAGCTGTCCCGCATCGTTATCAAACGCGCTTGTCGGCGTATATACGCTTTTCGCATACCGGATCTCATCGGTAATAGCCCGTAACGCTCCGTTCACATTTTGAAAAACATTTTGCTGCGCGACCGATTTATCATATGCTTTTAAATTATCCATGAGCAGAGAAGTGATGGCCGTCATCACCACGCCGGCAATGCCGACATAGATAAGCATTTCAATAATGGTAAAACCGCGCGCGCGGATCGTGCTCATATCAATTTTTTAGAATGTCCGTAATATATGTCACTAATTGCACATTTTTGAGAGGAGAGCCCCAGCTGACTGTTGCGGTCATTTTTTTCGTTTTCGGGTCATCGGTACCGCCAACCGAAACAATGTCATCGTTAATATCGCGCGACGTATTGTCTAAAACGATCGTTCGCGTGAATTTACCCCCGAGCACGCCCGGGTTGGTTCCGGTGAGCGCCCACTGCGCGCCGGATGTCGTAAGATAATACGTCGCGCCGAAGGTAAGCCCTGAGATGTTTGCGGTCCACCCTCCGTCGCGCATATTGCGCACCGCCTCGATGCCTTCCTGCGCATAGGCAAGCGCCTTTGCTTTATCATTTCGCACCTGCATCACTTTTAAGGTAAATACGCTGATGTGCAACACAGAAAAAAACGTCGCGGAAATTATGGCTACCGCGATCACGATCTCAAGCATTCCTACTCCTTTTTCAAAACATGATGATTTCATTGCACTACCGGCGCCGATGCCCACGGAGAGGCGCCCTGCGTGACTGCGCCATCGGCGGCGTAATTTACAAGGTTTTGCCCATCGAGCGATATTTCAAGCGCAGCATTATTATACCGCAGATCGCGAGTGACCGAAAAATCAGCTGATGATCCGGTCGTTGCGTGCGTATGAATGCGCATTATTTGATCAGAGCCGTTCACCATAACACTGCCGGACCAATCAAATACATTGCCGTCCCAATAGCTTTGAAAATCAATATTCTGCGCCAAAAACCCCGGGAAATTCAATACGAGCGTAACCCCCGATTGTATGCCTTGGGAATAAGCGACATGCACATGCCGCGTATCTGAAACCCGCGTATCTCCCGGAGGAAGCGCATCGGCTGAAACATCCGCTCGCCCCGCCGTCGAGATCTCAACTGTTTTTAACTCCGAAGGGTCAGCAATAAGCCGCACGTTAAGCGTACCATTCTGCACCGTTTTTCCGGTGATGCGATCAAACACCACATCGCTCCCTCCGCCGATTAACACGATATTTGCGATCTCCACGCGCGACGAAAGCGGGTATACGATATTATCGGGGTCGGACGCATTATACGTTGCGCCACGAAACAGCACGTACTGTGTTTGCTCAAAATGCACGCCGTACTGAGAGCTTGCAAGCGATGCGATGGTCCTCGTGCGCGCAAATTGTAGCGCATCCACGACTTTAAATGCCGATGTTTTGAGATCAGCGCTTTCGGTCGCCTTGCTGAAGCCGACAAAAACAGTGGTGCCGACGATCGCCAGCACTCCTATCGCCACGATGATTTCGATCATCGTAAACCCCTCACTAACTTTTAGAAAACATTGGCTTTTGGTTTTTGTATTTTGCATTTTGATAAGCTATTGAAGCTGATGAAGCTAACAACTATACGCTGATTATATATTATCCATTACCGAATACATCGGCGTGATCATGGAGAGCGCAAAAAAACCGACGCCAGCACCGATGACCACCATCATGATCGGCTCGATGATCGTGGAAAGGTTTTTGGTGAGCTCGTTTACTTCGTCTTCATAAAACTCTGCGAGCTTGGTAAGCACCTTGGTCAAACTTCCCGTTTCCTCGCCGACGGCAATCATTTGGACTACGAGTGGCGGATACAGCCCTTTATATTTCTTGAGCGATTCAAACAACGTTTTCCCTTTTTGTATCTCGAGTGCCGCCGTCGAAAGCGACTCGGAAAAATAATGGTTAGAAAGTGTTTTTGCTAAAATTTCAAGCGCTTTGACGATAGGAACTCCTGAATCCACGAGAATACCAAGCGTACGGCACAACCGCGCCGAGTTTAATTTGCGCGAAAGCCCTTTAATGACCGGCAATCGTAAAATAAGAGCATCGAGCCCCTTCTTGCCGCCTGCGGTGCGAAGCACCAACCGCGCCACGTATAAAAACCCAACAAAACCCCCTATCACAAAATACCAATAATTAAGCATGACATTGCTCATGAAAATGAGCACTCTTGTGGAAGCGGGAAGCTCTGCGCCGATATCCATAAAAGTAGCGGCAAGCTTGGGCACCACAAGTATCATCATGAGATACCCCACGAGAAGCATGACCATAAAGATCACTGCGGGATACATGAGCGCTCCGCGCACGCGCGACACAATGTCGTGATCCTTTTTCATCTGATCAGCGAGCCCATTGAGCACTTCTTCAAGATTCCCCGCGGTCTCGCCGATCCGCACCATATTCACATACAGATCGGGGAACGCATCGGGATGCGCGGCAATGCACTCCGAGAACGCTTTGCCTGCCTGTACGTTATTTACCACCTCCGCGATGATCGCTTTCAGTTTTTGATTTTCCGATTGCTCTTCAAGCACTGACAACGCTTTATTGAGCGCGAGTCCCGCACCGATCATCACCGCAAGATTGCGCGTAAACATGATCTTATCGACAAGCGACACGCCGCGAAACGGCTTTGCACCGCGCAACATTTTTCCCAATACGCCGATTGTAGTAACACTCCCTTCCTCGTCGGCCGATGTCATTATTATTCCTTGCGCGCGCAAAATATGCGCGAGATCTTCCTGATCTTTTGCTTCTTGCGAGCCGGACCGTATCTCGCCGTCTACCGCTCGCGCAGTGTAAAGAAATTTTGGCATATGCTCCTATAATATCATTCTTTTGCCACCCTGAGTATCTCTTCGATCGACGTATACCCTTGTGCCGCCTTGATAAAGCCGTCCTCCACCATGGTCACCATGCCTTCTTCGCGCGCCACGCGTTCGATCTCCGGGAACGGCTCTTTTTTCAAAATAAGATCCCGCACCCTTTCCGATACCTCAAGCACCTCGTACATTCCCACTCTTCCTTTATATCCCGACGGGGTTTCTTTCGATGGCTTCGCTTTGAAAAAATCGATTGTTTCCCATGTGGCGTCGGGCGCGATTATTTTTTCGCGCTTCATTATTTTTATAATATCATCGAGCTTAAATATTTCCCCAAGGTTTTTGATCTGCTCTTTCGTAAGATTGTATTTTTCCTTCTCCGGACATAATTTCCGTACGAGCCGCTGGGCGAGTATCGCGTTGACCGTTGAAGCGATAAGGAACGACTCAACCCCCATATCGATGAGACGCGGCAATGCGCCCGCCGCCGAGTTGGTGTGCAGGGTGCTCAACACAAGATGCCCGGTGAGCGCCGCGTTCACCGCAAGCGTCGCGGTCTCCGTGTCGCGTATTTCGCCCACCATGACGATATTGGGATCCTGGCGCAACAACGCGCGAAGCCCCGCCGCAAACGTAAGCCCGATCTGCGGCTTCACCTGCGTTTGGTTCACGCGCGGCATGCGATACTCAATGGGGTCTTCAACGGTGGAAATGTTCACCTCTGCCGTGTTTAAGATCTCCATCGCGGTATAGAGGGTCGTTGTTTTTCCCGAGCCGGTGGGACCGGTAACAAGAAACATGCCGCTTGGCCGCTGGATCGCGCGCATCACCCGCTCAAGCGACCCGCTATGAATGCCAAGTCCCTCGAGGCTCGTCGTGTGCCCCTCTTCGCGTAAAAGTCGCATGACGATCTTTTCGCCGTCATATACGGGGATAATGGAAATACGGAACGATATCTTAAATTCTGTCGTCTCCAGCTTGAACCGACCGTCCTGTGGAAGCCGGTGTTCATCAAGCCGCAAGCTTGAAAGCACCTTGATGCGCGCGGCGATGCCCTGTTGTAGTTTTTTTGGCAAGGTCATCGCGTCATGCAAGATACCGTCAATACGATAACGCACGATCACTTCTTTTTCTGCAGGCTCGATGTGAATATCGGACGCGCTTTGCGTAATGGCGTGCCGCAACAACGAATCGACGATCTTAATGACCGGGAGGTCTTCGGCAGCCTTTGCAAGCTCTTCCACTTTCACGTTGCCGCCTTCTTCGTCTTTGGGGGCGCTGATAAACTTTCCTTCGAGCGACGCAAGCTCGCCCGCTTCTTTTTCCTCCACTGCAATATCGCGGGGCGCAAGAAGATCGCTAAATTCCTCTTCCAAGCTTTTTTGATACTGCTTCAATACCGCCGCGATGCTTTTAGAGTCCGTAAGACGCGGGAGGATAGTGAGGTTCGCTTTTTTGTGTACAAATTCAATCGTCTGGATGTCTTCGGGATCGGTCATCGCCACCTCTAAATTAGACCCGTCTTTACGGAACGCCACAACGCTATATTTGCGGGCGATGGGCTCCGGCACGATTGAGAGCACCTCGAGTGGAATGACCTCCTTTTCAAGATTCACGAAAGGAATACCGAGAATATACGCTTTCAGTTTGATAAGTTCTTCCTCGGTGACGATTTTTTGTTCAATAAGAACTTCGTCGATTTTTTTCCCTGCGCTCGCCGCTTCTTTTTGCGCAGCATCAAGCTGGTCTTTTTTTGCCAGCCCCCCGTCAAGCAAAAATGCGATTAATTGTTCTTGTTCAACTCTCATTGCGTTATAATATTATTTGCCAAGAATCTCTTTGACCTTGAGGACGATATCGGGAAGATCATAATTCGCCTTTACCAAATAGGTCGTCGCGCCAAGCCCCACGACTTTTTCAACATCTTCGGCTGACTCAAGATTCGTAAGTACGATCACGGGGATGTGCGCGATCAATTCATCTTTTTTTATCTCGCGCAACACGGTAAACCCGTCCATTTTCGGCAAAATGAGATCAAGGAGAACGAGGTCGGGTTTTTCTGCGCGTACCGCCGCAAGCCCCGCTTCGCCGTCAGATGCGGCGACAACGGAATATCCGGCCCCCTGGAGCGCCGCAGTCAGCATTTTTTGCAGGGTCGTTTCATCTTCAATAAACACGATCTTTTCCATATGTTTTATGTGTTATCAGTTATAAGTTATGAGTTATTTGAACACCGGCAAAGAAAACCAAAATCGCGAGCCGACTCCCTCTTGAGACTCAAATCCAATCTCTCCTCCAGACTCTTCAATAATAAATTTAACCAAATACAGCCCCACGCCAAGCCCTTTCGTTTGATATGAAAATTCGTTCGTTGCGCGAAAGAATTTCTGGAATATATTTTTATGCTCGTGCGCGGGAATACCGACGCCTTTGTCTTTGATCTCAAACATCACGCGGTCGTCTTCCTGCGAAAGGGTGATCACAATGGTCGAATGCTCCCTGCTGTATTTTATCGCATTATCCACTAAATTTTCTATCACCAATTTCGTGCGAAAAGGATCGGCGAGCACCGGTGCGATCATTTCTTCACCTTGAAGCTCAATGGTGCTTTTTTTCGCTTCAAGATCGTGCGCCCGCAGGGTTATGATCTTTTTCACACTGTCGCGCATATCGAACCGCCCGAAATTCATAGTCACCCGTCCTGCCTCGATGCGCGCTATATCAAGCAGCGTATTAACGATGTTCACCATCTTATTGGTGCTTTCTTTGATGATCATATACGCCTCGTGCTGCTTTTCGTTCTCGGGCAGTACGCCGTCGCTTTCGGCCGTGCTCACCGCCCATTTCAATGCGGTGAGCGGCGTCAATAATTGATGAGAAATAATATCCAAAAATTGCGACTTGAGCTTGCTGACCTCAACGATCTTTGCAAAGCTCTGGATCATAATGTGCCCGATGATAAGCACGATGCCCGCCGTGCCAAGCGCGAGGAGCGCGCTGATCTGCGGATCTTGATTAAAACGGCTTGCGATAAAATACGCCGTCAGCGTCGACACCGCCACTACCGCCCCCATGAGCACAAAAAGAAATGTCGGGCATTTCCATACCGATACATTGAAGTCCTCTTTGCATCCGCGCACAATATTGAACTGGCGTAAAAAATTCGACAGCATAGATGGTCATATTATACCATATCCCGACCATAAACCTTACAATTTACAAAATATAAAAAATTGTGCATACTATAAGCTCTTGTTATGGATCGCGGGGTGTCGTATACCGGCAGTACGCCTGTTTTGGGAACAGGTAGACTGGGTTCAATTCCCAGCACCCCGACTGAGTAAAACGAATGAAGAGATGAAAGAGGCAAACTGCTTTGCCTCTGGTGGGAATTGAAGGGCTTTGCTATGTGCTCTGCGCAGTAAAGCCCCGGCCCAGAGGGAATTCCCAGCACCCCGACTGAACGAAGGCGAAGGAGAGGTGAAGTGATAAGAAAAAGAAGCCCGATGTTTCGGGCTTCTTTTTTGTTTAGCATTGGGAGAGTTTTTATTTTCCTTTCGAATGCCGCTTCCTCCAGGAAACAAATTTGTCATACGAGATATAGTACATATCCCGTTGCTCGCCGTCCGTCACCTGTAAAAAACAGGCTATGGTTACCGTGAGACCCTCCTTTCTTTTGATCCTTTCCTTCGCCGCAAACAGGGACTCGATGACCCGTGTCGGGTGTATGTCGTGCTTGCGCGCCATACCGCACGGGAAATGATTCACAAGGCATACCGCCCTATATCCCATTTCCACCGCGTCTTTCAGATCATGGATTAGGTCCTTATCGGTCGTATGACCCGGCCTAACCAACGGCGAATGCTCGTCAAGGACAAGCGTGCCTCCATGCCGTGGAAGCGGATGAAACGAGATTGTATGCGTCTCGTCGTACATCTCCATGAACGGGGTGAATATTCCCCTCACGAACTGCCTCCCGTCGGGACAACACACCGCCACGACATCTTCTTTGCCGCAGAAATGTTTTTTATTCATGTTCTGCAGTAGTCCATTCTCTCTTAATACCTCAACCATGGTTTTCTCCTCAATCGACAATCTCATTCTCGGTACCATCTTTTCTCTCCTCCTTTGATTTTTATTTTTTTACGTGCGGAAATAATCTTATGCTTAGAACCAAGGCGCTGATTAAAAAGCGCTTCGTTGGAAGTATAAAACATCCTGACTGTGTCAGAATAAAGAACAATAAAAAATTGTAAATGTACTCAGGAACGCCCTATATGATACTCCTTTTACGGTAAAATGTCAAGAGTGCGCGCCGCTTCTACGCGCCCATCTGCCGATGCGTTCTTTTCTTGCGGATAAGCTTGAGATGGAGGAGGTTTTTCTGCAGCATTGATGCGGCTTCCGCCATCTCGCGCTCGGTGAGCTTTCCTTGCATCATTTTCTGCGCTTTTTCGCGCGCTTCGGTTGCTTTTTGCTCATCAAGCTCGTCAAACCGCTCCGCGCTGTCGGTGAGCAGTACGACATTGTCGCGCGTCACGCGCAGGACCCCGCCGATCACCGCAAGATGCGTGCGCTCGCCTCCCTGCGTAATGACCATTTCGCCTTCGCGCGCGATGGCAACCAGCGCAATGTGCCCATGCAAGATACTGATCTCTCCTTGCGTAGTAGGAAGAGTGAGTATCTCCGCGTCGCCTTCATAAGCGACTTTTTCCTGCGTGATAATTTGCAGGTGAAACGTTTTCATTATACTTTAAGCTCATCGATGCCGCCGATCATATAAAACGCCTGCTCCGGCTTGTCATCATGTTTGCCTTCAATGATCTCCTTGAAACCCCGGATCGTTTCTTTGAGCGACACATATTTGCCGGGCGTACCGGTAAACACCTCCGCGACAAAAAACGGCTGGGAAAGGAAACGCTGGATCTTGCGGGCGCGCGCCACGACGCGCTTGTCGTCTTCCGAAAGCTCATCAATACCCAAAATCGCGATGATATCCTGCAGTTCTTTGTATCGCGAAAGGATGCGCTGGACGCCGCGCGCAACGTCATAGTGTTCGTCGCCCACGATCTTTCGGTCAAGGAGCGACGACGTGGAATCAAGCGGATCCACCGCGGGATAAATGCCGAGCTCGGCAAGCGGCCGCGACAGCACAATCGTCGAATCAAGATGCGCGAACGTCGTTGCGGGCGCGGGGTCGGTAAGATCATCGGCGGGCACATACACCGCCTGCACGGAAGTAATGGATCCTTTTTTCGTAGAGGTGATGCGTTCCTGCAACATGCCCATTTCATTGGCAAGCGTCGGCTGATACCCCACCGCCGATGGCACGCGGCCCAACAGCGTCGACACCTCGGACCCCGCCTGCGTAAAGCGAAAAATGTTGTCGATGAACAACAGCACGTCCTGGTTCATCTCATCGCGGAAATATTCGGCAACGGAAAGACCCGAAAGCGCGACGCGTGCACGCACACCCGGTGTTTCATTCATCTGGCCGAACACCAGCACGGTTTTATCAAGCACTTTTGATTCTTTCATTTCATGATAGAGATCGTTTCCTTCCCGTGTGCGCTCGCCGACGCCGGCAAACACCGAATATCCTTTGTGTTCGGTTGCAATATTACGGATAAGTTCGGTGATAAGCACCGTCTTGCCCACGCCCGCGCCGCCAAACAAACCGATCTTGCCGCCTTTGGAGAACGGCGCGATAAGGTCAATGACCTTAATGCCGGTTTCAAAAATTTTCGTTTCGGTCGATTGTTCGTCAAATGACGGCGCCGCGCGATGGATCGGATATGTTTTTTTGGTATGGATCGCTTCTTTACCGTCGATCGCTTCGCCAAGACAGTTCATCATCCGCCCGAGCACCTCCTCGCCCACGGGAATATGAATAGGGCGCCCCAATGAAGAAACCTCCGCGCCGCGCGCGAGCCCGTCGGTCGGACCCATGGCGAGCGCCCGCACCCGCTGTTCGCCGATGTGTTGTGCGGTTTCAAGTACCAGTCGCTCGCTTCCGTTGTATACTTCAAGCGCGTGATAGATTGCCGGAAGCTCTCCTGCAAATTCCACATCCACTGCCGGCCCGTTGATCGAAATGATTTTCCCTTTTTCCATATAATTTTAGATAATTATCTTTGCTTACAGATCATGCCCCGAATATGACAGGTTAAAGCTTTTATTTATTAACGGGAAGTCCGGCACGATATTTCCCGGGCCTGCATGCGGGATAAGGTTCCAGTTCAGAAACGACGGGTCGCGCACGTCCACTCTGCTGATCTCGCCGTGCCCGTCGGTCATGACGACATGCACGATCTCTCCCCGCCACCCTTCTACGATGCTTACCACAACCGCATTTTTTTCTAAAGAAAGATCGGTAACTACCGATACGGTGTCGCTGCCGCCCGGCAATTTTTCAAGTGCCTCTTTGATAAGCTTATACGAAGAAAACACTTCTTTAATACGCACGTAGAACCGCGCGTATACATCGCCTGTTTTGCCGGCAGCAACTTCCAGCTCGAGATGCGGATACGCGGCATACGGATTGTCTTTGCGCGCATCGCATGCGATGCCCGCCGCCCGTGCCGCAACGCCCACCGCGCCGTGATCTTGCACAACATCCTTTGACACAATACCGGTGTCTTTGAGGCGGTTCAGGAGCGACGCGCTGTTTTCTGCGACATCAATGACCTCTGAAAAATCATTGATGATGCGGCGTAATTCCTCAATGAGCTTTCGTTTTTCTTCCTTTGTAATATCGGTCGCCACGCCGCCGATCACGTTCACCCGCTTCAAAAATCTGCTTGCCGTAAGGCGTTCATTGATCTGCATGATCATCTCGCGCAATCTGCCGCCGTGTGCGCCGCCGAAATTAAATCCGGTATCAAGCATGATTGCCCCGATATCGCCAAAATGATTGGCGAGCCGTTCAAGCTCCGCATATACGACACGGAGGTATTTCGCGCGCTCCGCCACCTTCACGCCCCCCAGCCGCTCAAGCGCATGGCAAAAAGCAAGCGAATGGGAAAACGAGCTGTCTCCCGATATCTTTTCCGATAAGCGTATCTTTTTTTCGAGCGGCAGTGTTTCAAATAATTTTTCGGTTCCCTTGTGCACGAAGCCAAGCCGCGGCTCAAGCGAAAGGATCTCCTCTCCCGCCACATTGAAACGGAAATGCCCCGGTTCGATGATGCCCGCGTGGATCGGGCCAACCGGTATCTCGTACACCCCTTCGCCCTCCACTCGTTGAAATTCATATCGGCCATGCGCCTCCGAGGGCCGCTCGTTCCCCATAAAATCTTTTCTCAACGGAAACACGCCTGCCGGCCAATTCTCATGTAAAATAAGCGGCCGCGGATCGGGATGCCCGCTCGGGGTAAGGCCGAAGAATGTTTGTATTTTCCGCTCATAATTCCACGCTTCATGAATAACTTCCGCACACGAAGGAAATTCCTCCGTATTGCGAAGCGCAATATAAGGAACAATGAATATATTTTCCTGCGGCGCGAAAAACACATAATAAACTTTAAAGCATCCGTGTTCGCTTCGCTCATCCGCTGCGGTGATTATTTTCAACGATAGCGAACGCTCGGCATATAACTCCGTAACGATGTCCGCGATCTCTTCTGCGGGCACTTCAAACAGCGCCGTGTTGCCGCTCATGCGGGCGGTGAATTTCTCCGGAATATAGCGGTGAATATGTTCTCTCATATGATTAGTGCAATATTGCGATCGTGCTCACCAGCGTATACAACTCCGCGGGCGGGTACACGCTCAGATACACAAATAAAGCGGCGAGTGCAAAGGGAGGAATAAGAAGCCATACGCTTGATTCTCCCACGGTGATCTCCTCGGGCTTTTCCCCGAACATCATTGCATGAGTATGCTTCAAGAATGCGACAAATGCAACGATAAGCGCAAGTACCGCAACGATCACGGCAACCGGGTGTGATGCCATCCCGGCGGCCGCAATGTGCGCTTTGGTTAAGAAAAGCCCCAGCGGCGGTATGCCGCTTGCCGCGAGAAATCCGAAAATGAATAACACGCTCGTGGCGGGGATCGCCCGCAGAGCGCCTTTCACGTGGCGAATTTTGGTTGAGCTATATTGTAATAAAATATTGCCGGCGGCAAAAAAGAGGATCGCCTTGGCGAGCGAGTGATACACCATATGCAACGACGCCGCCAATGCGCCGATGCCGCCAAACCCAAATCCGAGCGCCATAATGCCGGCATGCTCGATGCTTGAATACGCGAGAAGCCGCTTATAATTTCTCTGGGCGAACATAATGAACGCAGCGACGCCAACCGACAATAACCCGAGTATAATGAGCATCTGGCTGGTGAATTCCGGGCCCACCGCGCTGTCTGTGATCGCTTTGAAGCGCAAGATGGCGGCAAGAGCGACATTGAGCAACGCGCCGGAAAACAGCGCCGCGATCGGCGTCGGCGCCTTGCCGTACGCATCAGGCTTCCAAGTGTGCATCGGTGCAAATCCCACTTTCGTGCCATAGCCGATCAGAACGAATATAAATGCGATCTTCGCTATCACCGGATCAAGCTTTTCCGCGTGCGAGAAAAGTAAATTCCAATCCACGAGCGGCATGCTTCCTCCTGTTTCCACTGACGTAAAATACAATAGTGTTCCGAAAAACCCGAGCAAGAGGCCGACCGAATTGATGATCAGATATTTCCACGCCGCTTCCATCGCCGAGGGTTTATTGTAAAAACTGATCAGAAATGCCGTTGAAAGCGTAGTGGCTTCAATGGCGATCCACGTCAGGATCGGGTTTGTGGTGGCGGAGGCAAACAGCATCGCGCCGACAAAGATGTTAAAGAAAATAAAATACTGCCGCGTTCTGCTTTGACCGATCACTTTTTTCTCCGCTTCTTCCCGAATGTACGCGACCGAATAAAACGCCGCGGCGCATCCGACAACCGCGATCGTGGCGATCACCAATGCGCCGAGCGCATCAACGGAAAAATACGCCGAACGGGAATACACACCGTCGTGGGCGACCGCGACCGCGAGCAATACAGCAGACACAAGCACTACGACAGAGGAAATTATGGTTGCCGCTTCCATGACAACCCTCCGCTTGATGACAAGCGCGACACATGAAGCGATACACGGCGATGCAATAGCTAAAAATATAAGACTCATATTATTCTTTAAGACGCCGCATGGCGGTGACATCAAGCGACCCGAATTGTTTATACATCATCGACGTGAACACGGTTGCCACGACCACCCACACCAAAATATCAAACATAATTCCCATTTGCAGTCCTGAAGCCTGTTCGAGTCCGGCAAACACCGCGAATGCGACGATACTGTTTTCAAGCGACAGGATGCCGATCATTTGCGAAATAGCTCCTTTGCGGTTGACGATAAGAAACAGCGAAATAAGCATCATTGCGAGCGCAAGCGAGAGCATGCCCTCACGTCCATCACCAAGCGCGGTGAGCGAAGCAAACACGTGCGAGTGCGTGAGCGCGGTGAGCGCGGCAACCGCAATCAGCGTCAGCGGAACATTCAAATACGTGCTTGCGGAAAACTTCAGCTGATGCCGCCGGATGAGATGCGCGAAAAACAACGGCGCGGTCAGCGTCTTCACGACAAAGGTGGCGAGCGCGACAAATAACAGCGGCCGCGACCCCGCTTCGATCGATGCTATGAGTAATATCAATGCCATCGCTGATGACTGCGCGCAATACAAAAACGCCGCCGTGCTGTTCTTTTTCACCACGTGCAAGAACACCGCGGCAAGAAACATGATGACTATCAATAATTGTATGAAAAGATTTTCCATATGCAGGGTCATATGAGCCCGATAGCGATAACACTAAGAATAAACGACACGAACAACAGATCCGGCAGACGGAAAAACCGCAGCTTTGCGATGGTTGATTCCACCACCGCGACACTCATGCACAACGCAAGCGCTTTTGCCGCAAACGCGATGATCGCAAAAGCGATCGCCATGACGCCGGCATCATGCGCAATACCCCACGGGAAAAACAAGTTCGCCCCGAGCGCAATGAAGATCATCAGCTTGTTGGCAGACGCCCACTCTATCAGCGCGAGGCGCTTGCCGGAATATTCAAGGATCATCGCTTCGTGGATCATGGTAAGCTCAAGATGTGTGGAAGGATTATCAAACGGGAAGCGCTTGTTTTCCGCAAGTAATACCACAAAAAATCCGGCAAAAGCAAAGAATGCCGGTAGAAGCGATGCAAGATCGGCCGAAGAAATTGTCTGGGCGATCGCAAACACATTGCTTGTCCCGCTCATCAGCGCGACCGTCAACAATGAAAGGATCAAACCTCCTTCGGCGAGTGCCGCAACCGTCACTTCTCTGCTTGACCCAAACCCTCCGAACGCGCTTCCGGTATCCATGCCGGCAAGCGCGACGAAAAATGTCGCGGACGCCATGAGATACACGATAACGAGAATATCGCTCGTAACGTCGTTCGCCAAAAACGAAGCGAACACCGGAACGCTCGCACCAACTACCAGCGTAATGGAAAAGACGGCAAGCGGAGCGAAACGAAAGACCCACGACGCATCAGAGCTGATCACCTCATCTTTATGCAGTAGCTTCCATATATCGCGGTACGGCTGGAGCACGCTCGCGCCTTTCCGGTTTTGAAATGCCGCTTTGATCTTTCGGATAACGCCAAGAGCAAGCGGGGAAAGCGCCGGAATGAATACTATCTGCATTATCCATATGATGCTCTGTGTCATGGCTAAAAAATTACATACGCAAGCAATACCAACAGCGCGACGAATATATACAGCACATACGCGTTGATATTGCCGCTCTGAATCGTTTTAACGCGTTCGGAAAACTTCGTCAATGCGACCTGTAACGGCTCATACAAATACGTCCGGTAAACATCGTGGATGCCGAGCGTGATTGTCCGTGTTTTTGGGAAATAGCGCGCGGTGGCATCGCGATATTCTATGCCTGTCTGTTTCGTGGGCTTCAATATCCCTTTAAATATCATAATGATCGAGCGTGAAAATGCCGTCGCGGTTATTTCCGCGCGTGGCGTAGGCGACGTACCGCAATCCCATGTTTCTCCGACGACAATTTTCTGTTTCGGGTACACCGCGCGAAGCACGAGCGCCGCGACGCACGCCGCGACAAGAAACATCATCGTAATCGCGGGCGCGGAAGCCGAGGCAAAGCTGTTTTGTACGGAGATCTGCTGAAGCGATGAAGCGGCAAGCGGAAGCTCCGTTGCTCCAAACGCTCCGATATCGCGCACCACTTTCCCGATTGTCGAAGAAACGCTTCCGGAAAATACGCCAAACGCCAACGCAAGCAATGCGAGCACCGCCATGCCCGTCCGCATTGAAAACGATGCTTCCTTCGCATGGAGCGCCTCTTCGCTCCGCGGCCGCGCAAGAAACACCGCGCCGACTGCCTTCACGAAACACGCGAGTGCAAGCCCTCCGGTAAGCGCGAGCGCCCCCACCGCCAGCACGAAGATCCAGCTTGCCGCGCCCGGAAGCGAGAGAATACCGCCAAAAAGCGCCTGGAACGTCAGCCATTCGCTGAAAAATCCGTTAAAGGGAGGAAGCGCGGAGATTGCCATCGAGCCGATCAGGAAAAAGAACGCGGTTTGCGGCATCCGCTTAATAAGTCCGCCGTATTCTTCGATGTTGCGCGTGTGCGTGGACGAAACCACCGCTCCGGCGCTTAAGAAAAGGAGTGATTTGAACGTCGCGTGATTGAGCGTATGAAACAGCGCGGCAACAACGCCAAGCGTCGCAAGCGGCAACATACCCTCCGACGAAAACACCATCGCGCTCCCGAGACCCAAAAGAATGATGCCGATATTTTCAATGCTGTGATACGCAAGCAGTCTTTTCAGATCATGCTCGGTCAGCGCATATAAAACCCCCAACAGCGACGAGACCGCTCCTACGACGAGCACCATCAACCCCCACCACAACGGCACATCGGTGAAAACATCTAAAAATATCTTTATCATCATATAGATGCCGGTCTTGATCATCACGCCCGACATCAGCGCCGACACGTGCGAGGGAGCCGCGGGGTGCGCATCGGGAAGCCAAATATGCAAAGGGATGATGCCCGCTTTAGTGCCAAACCCGGCAAGCGCAAGTAAAAAGACGGCGTTTGCGGCAAACGGGGGAATGGACGCGATATTCGCCGCAATTGTTTCAAACTGGAACGACCCGGTAAATTTGTACATCAGAAGAAATGAAAGAAGAATGAACGCGGTGCCGATATGCGTCATCACGAAATACAAAAATCCTGCGCGCACATTACGGTGGTCGTTGCGCTCATACACCACCAAAAAATACGAAGCGACCGACATGATCTCCCACGCGATGAGAAACACCAAAGCGTTTGCCGCAGACACCACCAGCAACATGCCGGCGATGAAAAAATTGTAGAAAAACCCAAGGGACCCGATGTTATATTTTTTGTAAAAATGCTTCACATATCCCGCGCCATAGATCGAACACAGCAACGCGATCAAGGAAATTATAAAAATGAAAAAAGCAGAAAGCTTATCAACAGAAAACGACACCGAAAGCAACGGGAATAGAGAGCTTGTCTCAATGACATATTCGGGTGCGCGCACGGCACCGAACGCAGACAGCGCGTAGGCGATCCCCCACGCCGATCCGAGCACGGCAAACACGCTACTCCACGCATTGGCGAGCGCATCGCTTTTTCTGAGCGCTAATGCGCCCACGGCACCGAGCGCAAACGATGCGATCAATGCAAAAAATCCGTATGAAGATAGTATGATGTCCGTCATGATGCTTTCTTTGTTTTATGTAGCGCGCTGTCGTTGTTTGCTTCCACTATTTTCAATACATGGCTTAAGATCGTTGTGGGCGACGGAGGGTCTCCGGGAATATGATAATCAACAGGGATCGTATCGGCCGCACAGTCGGTGACCGCGTATGACCCTTTAAAAACACCGCCGTCGATAGCGTCATCGCCCACTGCCACCACGATCTTCGGCTCGGGCATCACATCATACGCTTTTTTGAGCGCGGCGCGCATATTGCGCGTTACGGGACCTGTTACCATCAGCATATCGGCGTGTTTGGGTGATGCGACAAAATGAACGCCGAACCGTTCAACATCATAAAACGCATTCCCCAGCGCGACAAGCTCCTGTTCCGCGGCGTTATCGGACCCTGCATCCACCATTCTGATGGCGAGCGACCCGCGAAACAGTTTTTTTGTTTTTTCACGGATCGCTTCGCCGAGCGCAACCATTTCTTCGTCATACGCAAACGCATCGGCAGGAATGACGTTGTTTTTGGTAGAGAATATTTTGAATAAAAGTTTCAACATATGCGTTATGCCATCGCTTCCGCTGCGGAGCTGATCTCAGCGATTTCCTGCGTGATGCTTTGCTGACGCGACTGATTATAATGCGATACGAGGTCGCCCAGAAGTTCTTCGGAGTTTTTTGTGGCGCTATGCATCGCGATCATGCGCGCCGAATGCTCGGACGCGTTTGACTCGAGCACCGCCTGATATAATTGCATTTCCATCAGCTGCGGCACCACTGTTTCGATTACTTCTTCCGGCGATGGTTCAAATAAAAAACGGGGCGCTTCGTGTGCTTCATCTTTTTTTGCAGATACAAAAAGTTCTCGGGCCGACATCAATTCGCTTTTTACGATAGGGAGAAGCTGTTTGATCGCCGGCATTTGGGACGTCGATGAGAGAAAGCGATTGAATGCCACAAACACGGAATCTCGCTTCCCCGCGCGAAGCTCGTCAAAAAGAATACGTGCCGCCGGTCGTACTTCTACCGCGTGCGGAAGGTTGTCGAGTCGGGAAAACGTCGCGATGACCTCTCGCCCCGTGCGGCGCAAATAATCCGCGGCGGTTTTCCCGACGGTAATGAACGCGAACTTCTTTTCTCCCTGCTTTTCCAAAAATTTCTCAAGGAATCTGAATAAATTTCCATTCAGGCCGCCGCACAGCCCACGGTCAGACGACATGACCACGATAATGCCCTCGCCGGTCGCGGCAGAACGCAAAAGAAAGTGGCTATGATTCTCTATTTTCTCGATCGCCTCTATTAGAATTTCCCACGCCTTCGCCGCGTATACGCGGGTACCCAGCGCCTTATCCTGCGCTTTTTTCATTTTCACCGCCGCGACAAGCTCCATCGCGCGCGTTATTTTTTTCGTCGCTTTGACGCTCTTGATACGCCGCTTGATTTCCTTGATCTTGGCCATATGCTAGTCCTGTTTCTTAAATTCTTCAATGAGTGATCGCAGGATCGCTTCAGCGTCGCCGCTTATTTTTTGGGCCGCAGCAATCGTACCAAACACGTCAGGGTGCACCGCTTGTGCGAATTGCAGAAGGTCTTTCTCGAATTTCCTTAGTTTTGCGGGAGCGATATCATCGGTAAGACCGGAAGTCACCGCGAAGATCGCAAGTACTTGCTTCTCGGTCGGCATTGGCTCGTTTTGATCTTGCTTGAGCAATTCCACCAGCCGTTTTCCTCGTTCAAGCCTTTTTTTTGTCTGCTCATCGAGGTCCGCTTCAAATTGCGCGAATGCCGCGAGCTCCCAATATTGCGCAAGCTCGAGGCGCATCTTCCCTGCGACGCTTTTCATCGCTTTGGTCTGCGCGGAAGAACCGACGCGCGACACTGAAAGCCCCGCATTGATCGCTGGCCGCATGCCGGCATAGAACATATCGGTGTCGAGATAGATCTGCCCGTCCGTGATGGAAATGACGTTAGTCGGGATATATGCGGACACATCGCCGCCCTGTGTTTCAATGATAGGAAGCGCGGTCAGCGACCCACCGCCATATTCCTTACTCAAACAAGCTGCGCGTTCAAGCAAGCGCGAGTGCAGATAAAATACGTCGCCGGGATACGCCTCGCGTCCAGGCGGGCGGCGCAACAACAGCGAGATCTGACGATATGCCCACGCGTGTTTTGAAAGGTCATCATATATCACCAGCACATCCTTGCCCTGTTCCATAAAATATTCACCCATGGCCGTTGCCGCGTACGGCGCGAGATATTGCAGCGCGGCCGATGACGACGCCGACGCATTCACCACAATAGTGTAGTCCATCGCGCCGTACTGTTCAAACAAGCGCACGATCTTGGCGACTTTAGAATCTTTCTGCCCGATGGCGCAATAAATACACACCACATCGTTTCCTTTTTGGTTTAGGATCGCATCGATCGCAATGGTCGTTTTCCCTGTCTGGCGATCGCCAATGATAAGCTCGCGCTGGCCCCGCCCGATAGGCACCATCGCATCGATCGCTTTAATGCCGGTGGTAAGCGGCACGTTTACCGACTTGCGGGTGATCACGCCCGGTGCGATCTTTTCCACTACCATCATTTTGTCGGCCTGTATCGCTCCGCGCCCGTCCAGCGGTCTGCCCAGCGGGTCAACCACGCGCCCCACGAATTTTTCGCCTGCAGGAACTTCAAGTACCTTGCCTGACCCGGTCACATGGTCACCTTCCTTAATATGCGTATAGTCGCCGATGATAATGGCGCCTATCTCGCTTTCGTCCAAGCTCATCGCCACCCCCCACGTATCGCCTGGAAACAGGATCATTTCAGACGCCATGCACTCGGAAAGCCCCGCGATGCGCGCGATGCCGTCGCGCACTTCCGTGACAACGCCCGTTTTTTGCACCGTTACACCTTCCGCGAACGCGCCTATTTCCTTTCTGATCTTTTCGATAATTGCCTTTGCTTCTTTCATGATAGTTATGCGATCAATACTTTTTTTAATTTTTCCAGCTTCATCCGCACGGTGCCGTCAATGATCATCTCGTTGGTGCGCACCACAAGACCGCCCAGCAGAGAATCATCCACGGCAAAGCGCGCATCTATTTTGGTACTATCTTTTTTAAAAAATACGGCGAGCGATCCGATCACGCGTTCCTTCTCTTTGTCCGCAAGCCCTATCGCAGAAATAACCTCCACGTCCACAATCCCGTTCTTTTTCTGCTCAAGCGCCATAAGCGCTTTTTGGATCTTCGGCAATAACCCCGTCTGGCGCCACGCCTGCAAATATTCCGCAAATGCCTTCACAATGCCCGTTGTTTCCTCTTCGCTTTTCGCGCCGTGCACAAGCTCCCAAAGCGCCGCGGCATAGATGGCGTATTTCTGGTGTTTCATGACGGTTATGCGATCGTTTCTTTAATGAGCCGCGCGTGCTTTTCCTCGCTGATCTCCTCGCCGAGCACTTTCTCGGCCACCGCGATCGCAATGTTTCCCGCTTCGCGCTTGACCTCGGTCATCGCCTTTTCCTGCTGTGCGCTGATCTCTTTTTTTGCGCGCTCGATAAGGCGCGCTGATTCATCGGTCGCGTTCTTCACCAGTCCATCCCTTACTTTTTCCGCGTCGTCGATCGCTTTTTCAATGATAAACTTCGCTTTCTCCTGCGCGTGCTTCATTTCGCGAGCCATTTTCTCTTCCGCTTCTTTATACGCGCGCGCGGAAGCATCGGCTTGCGCCATGCCCTCTTCTATTTTTTTCCGGCGCGCTTCAAGGATCTGCAAAAACGGCTTATACAAAAACTTGTGCAAAACAAATAAAAGGATCGAGAAATTCACGACCTGAAAGAGAAACAACCGCACATCAATTCCCAGTTTTGCAAAAATTTCCATGCCGATACCTCGCGTTACGGAAGCGTTCACGCTTCCTTACCATAAAGATCCTGTGGGCGCTTAACCGAACAGGATGATGAATGAAACCACGAGCGCAAAAATACCAAGCGCTTCCACGAATGCGATCGCAAGGATCATCGTTGTCTGGATCTTGCCCGATGCTTCGGGGTTCCGCCCGATCGCCTCAAGCGCCTTGCCTGCCAAATGGCTGATGCCAAGTGCCGGCGCAAACATACCAAAAGCGACCGCAACCGCCGCGGCTGCCAACCTCACGATCTCAATGATTTTCTCAAAATCAAGCGTCATAGTTTTTATGTTATTAAATAATACTTAATGAATGATCAATGCCGTTTTGTACCACGTTCCTCTCCTTTTCGCAATATGCCTAATGCTCTTCTTCGTGCGCCACCGCCACTTTCACGAAAATAAGCATCAGAGCCGCAAAGATCGTCGCCTGAATAAGCCCCACCATTACTTCAAACAGCATGAACGGCACCGGCAATAACACCGGCAGAAAATAGCTCATGACCAAAAGCAATACCTCGCCTGCAAAAATATTGCCAAAAAGCCGGAATGAAAATGAAATAAGCCGCGTGGTCTCGCTCAAAAGCTCAACAAATCCGATAAAAAAACCAATGGGGCTTTTGAGATTGATGAATTTTTTCGCATATTTCCATCCGCCGACTACCGTGACACCCATCACCTGCACTAAAACAACCGCAACCGCCGCAAGTGCAAGCGTGACATTCAGGTCGGTATTCACCGAGCGCAGAAGCGGCACGGCATGCGCGCCTTCGGCAAACGTGATACTTCCCACGCCGGGAAGGAATTCCATCCAATTCGCCGTCAGCACAAAAAGAAATACGGTGGTAATGAACGGAAACACCTTTTGCGCGAGCTTCCGGTCGCCGAGCACCTCTTCCATCATACCGAGCGCCGACTCCACCACAAGTTCAACGAGATTTTGAATGCCCCGCGGCGAAGCAAACGCGAGTTTTCGTCGCGCCACGAACACAAACGCAACAAGCACCGCGGTCGCGCACAGCGAGGCGATCAGCGTATTGGTCACCGGAATGCCCACAACATCAAATAAATGCTCCGGCGTAATGCTAATTTCCAGTCCTTTTCCTTCCATAAAACGCCAGCATTATATCCCATCCCGTCCTATCCTACAAGGGTTCCGCAATTTTGAAAACAAAAACCCGAAGGGGTCTTCAGGTTTACGCATCTCCGCCATTTTTTGTACACCTGCCTTATTTTTCTTGATATTTCTCTGCGCCTTCCCATGCAAGCTCAAATATCGCGCACATCATATCGGCAAGTTCTTGGCTCTCGATTATCACGCCGCCAAGCTTCCCCTTTAAGAAAAACATTGAGATCCTGTCGCCATACATGGAAATGTCGCTCGTAAGCGGAAATTTATCCTGCGGAACATATCGCGCTTCCCTAAGTAAATCCTCATCTGTTGCTCCTACTACGGGTCCGCCGCTCCGCGTATAAATTATCCTGCTTCTTTTTTTTCTTTTTATTCTTTCTGGCGTATGTTCTTTTTCGTGCTCAGGGAAATGTTTTAGCAACTGATCTAGCGCCAAAAACCCCACTATTTCATCTCCTGATGTTTGCAAAAATTCATGCCTCATCGCCTGAGCGCCATCAATTCCTTCATAATACCTGATCTTCGGCTTTTCCGCTGATAAATTATAAATTGATTCAAGCTGGGGAAGAATTTTTTTAAAAAGATCCTTCACCTCCTCCGTTTCCTTTGTTTTTTTATCAATGATAGCGCTTAAGCCTCTTGGGTCTTCTGCGGCAAAATATGTTTTTTTATCTTTCTCTATCTGCGTCATCAACCCCTTTTTTATTAAGCTCTCTACTGTAAAATATGTTGTTGCTCGGTTAATTCCTGCCTTTTTTGCCACATTCTGCGCTGATGCATACCCAAGCTCAAGTGCCGCAAGATATACTCGCGTTTCTTTTTCATTCAACCCAAATTTTTGCAGATCGAGTTCAATCATATGATTACATTACTATAATACCGCGCCTTACCATATAAAAAAAGTACCCCGCTCTCTCATTTGAGAGAGCGGGGTACATCGCCGAACAACATACTTTTGCCTTCCTACTTACGAGGGAGGCATTTCTCCTCTTATTTTCACCATCCGGATCCCATCTTTCATTCCTCCTTTCATTTGAATTTCCCTATTCTCTACCTCTTGGCTCCCCACTTTTGAGCCAAGAGGCGGCTGGTCTCGGGATGTTACCAACCCATATCCATCACCTCCTTCTTTTCTTATTTTTTTTGACAAACCAACATCAGATAAGATGCCGCCATTGAAAGGATCAGGTTTTCTAACTTCATCCTGTCACCATCGCTCGCATGATGCATCTTTTTTAAAAAATCGAGTTCTTGCATCGCCCGATCTCTTGCCTTGACGACTTTCTTCCGTGAAAGACCTTTATTAAGCCAGCATTTATTGTTAAAGTCATTTAACAATTTAAGCCCTCTTAATAGTGTCTCAACATCCTCGATTGTTGCTAAATCGTCTAAATCCTTAGCGGATAATATCTTTACCGGGCCAATCCCCATTCCATCACCTCCTTAATAAGGGGAAGCTTCTAGCTTGCCAAAGGTTGACCTCCGCCTTAGGAGTGTTCTTTGAGCAAAACACACAAAACTTTAAAGAAGATTATCTTAACTGCAATCTTTCCAAGATCCTCTTCTTCCAGTTGCCACGGTGAATGACCCTGCAGACGAAACTCCTCCCACCGGTAGAACGAACAGCTTTTTTTGTTTTTTCTACTTCGCCAAGCCACTCGTCGCCATAGGAGCCGTCAAACAGATATGCGGCATTCCCATAACCCAAATTCTCGGTGATAATATATTTACCGACTACAAACCCTCGGTAATTATATTTTCTCTTGGTGGAGTACCCGCTTATTTCTCGCGGACAGAGAGACCTCATGAACTCAAATCTTTCCGGAAGCTTTACCTCTGGGAGGCTTGGCTTGCTGTCGCCATTGCCCTCTCCGCGCGGCCCCCCTAATCCTACCGGCAACATTGCAATAATAGATTCGTCGCTAACGTTACCTGCAAGGATTTGAAGAAAAACCTCGGCCGGAAAAACCATTCTGTTCCTGCCTCTTCCGATAATCCCAACTCTCTCCATGTTTCTACCTCCTCGTTTAAAGCCTGTCGGCTATTATTTATTTTTCAAAGGTCATCTTACGAAAAACAGTATATCAAACTATTTAAACTTTGTCAATACCCGTTGGCACATATTTCAGTATATTGTCAAAATACCGCTGTTTTACAACGTTTTTAAGCTTTATAATGCGTTATCAAATACAAAAAATAGCTCTTTCTTTGTGAAAAAGCTGTTTAGGTAAAGATCACTCGTATTTTCCGCCCCTTCCGCTACGTCCTTTTACTTACTCCTGCCGTTTTTATTCCCCTATCCTACTCGAATATATTGCAGAATTTTGTATCTTTTTTATCTGAGTAATATTATTTTTGATTTCTTGTGCCATGGCATCCAAGGTAAGCGGATATTTGCGGAATATTTTACTCAAAAGAGCGGCCTCATAACGATCCAGAAGCGGGATCCAAAAAAGTGATAGCCACTCCGCTGGTAAGGTCGCTGCATTTTCAATGGAATTTTTAGTATTGGCAAGAATATCAGCAAACTTAATAAGTAAGATTTCTTCATCAACCTGCTTTAAGTATTCTATGTAATCTTTGGTGTTACTATCTCCTTGCGTGTTCGTCATCTCTTGAATGTAAAACAAGGCTTTTCCTCCCCATTGTTTCTCTATTTCTTCAGCGGAAGCATTAGTATCTTCCAGCAGATCATGGCCAAGCGCGCCTAATAATAAATCATTTTTTATCATACCGTGCACTTCATTGTATTGCGTGATGTATTCTTCCAGGGTACGGGCGACACTTACGCTATGTTGCCACAAAGGCAAACCGCTTTTATTACTTCTGTCCCCAAAAAAATTTTTAATAAACTCCGTTTCCTGTTCGTAATTTATCATTCTTTCTCTTTATTAAATGTCTGTTGATAGTATTCACCAAACGCTTCTTCACCTTGGTTCATGGCGGCATAATAATCTTTGCGACTAACATAATGCGGGAGAGAATTATTATAGCGAGCCAGAAAAAAGGCGGAAAGGCTGTTTGCGATTTTTCCACAGCCATCTGCGTAAGGATGGATGTTCCTATTTATTTCTAATTCTATCCACTTCGCTAGATCCTTGAAATTTAAGCTTCCATTGTCAGCGTTATTTATTTTTTCTAATAAGGCGCCGTAAAATATTTCCATTTCCCCTTCTATTTCGTTGGGAAGAATTTTGCGCCCATAGGGCACTTCGTGCGATCTAAAAGCGTTAGGCGCTCTTTTTTCTGATAGCTTATTATTTGCAAGATCGGCGATGTCGTTTACAAGTTTACGAATGTCATCTACTGTTTTAAATTGCTTTAGCTTGTTTTCCCAAATATATCGAGCAAGACCTGATATGTTTTCTTTTACTTGATTGGCTAGTTCTTCTCCTTCCAGATCTAATTTTTCTTTATCTTTACTCACTGATGTGTCAGAAACACCCTTTGCTGACCGACTCATTGTTTCTATATTTTCAGAAAAACTTTGCTGAAAGCTTTGGAATAACGGATCTTTTTCAAAAAAATGTTCCTGGATTTTTGCTTCTTTTTGTATTGCGGAATCATTCCCAGTAATTTTAATTTTGCTTTTTGAATGACCCAAATATGTAATTCCATTCGGCAATAATTCTTTTACATCATGGTTTTCGTCTGTCTCAATCCAATACTTACCCTGATCGTCTTTATTTATCCATACTTTATCTCCATTGGTTAAGTTGATAGGCGTACCCCATTTTTCATGAGTTTGCACCCCCTCTTCTTCCATAATCAGCTCTTTAATTTTAAGCAATTCTTCCGCTTGCTCTTTAGTGCTTGGCTTAAACTCAAGGCGAATGCAACATTTTGCCTCATCAGTGTCTTGAGACAGTAATGGTATCTTCAATGAAAGTCGCGGCTCATTGTTTTTTAGGCGGATCCTACATCTGCCGGATTGATCATATGTATCAATAACATGATTCTGCCATTTTAAAACCTGGAAATTGGTTGCATCTACCATTTTGCGTTGTTCCTTTTCTACTTCAAATTCGTATCCAATGGTCGGCTCTTCAAAATGTATCTCTAAATCACCATTATTCAGAGATTCTTGAGTCAGAATGCCTTGAGCGAGAAGCTTTTCAACTGTCTCATTGATTTTCTGAATTTGCTCTTGAGTGGCAATGAGTTTTTTCTCCCCTCTTTTCTCATTAACCTTATAATATGCCTCGCTTGTAAGTAATTCTGCGTCAGAAATGGTCCTTTCTTTTTCTATTTCAGCTATCTCTTCATCGGTGTACGTTTTTTGCGCCTCAGTAATTAGTTTTACTGATTCCGCCTGTTCAAAATTATGCTTTATTTTTTCAGACATATCGTTTATGTTATTCCCAAATTCATCAGCAGTCACATACACTTCATTACATTGAAGCAATATTACTATTGTACGCCTTGCGATAAAAAATGAAAACAGCCTTTTCGTTTTGAAAAGGCTGTTTTTACAGGGGTCATTTTTCCTCCTTTTTTAATGTTTTGAGAATCTGTGAAGGGCGGTCGCAAAGCTTTATTGTTTCCGCCGTTTTTATTTCTTTTTCACGGATAACTCTTATATATGCTTCAATAACTGCCCCCGGATAATTTCGAAACAACCGCTTATCAAAATCGGAATCCAACGATTGTTCAAATAAATCCATTACTTCTTTATCTGTTTTCTCTGTTTTCATTATAACACTCCTTAAAGCCTGCCTGTCCGTTTACGCTGATTCAGGTCTTCTGGCTTATAAAATATCCCCGCCTTAATCTTCACTCGTGTAAAAACTAAGGCGGGGAGGCAAGCGTGTTGGCTTGCCTCTGCATTTGGGGGGATGTACTAGGATTTTTTAAGAGATCTTTTTTATGATCTCTTCGAGACGGAACGGCGCGCGCACGTAGTCAGCGTAGTCGTGCGTTTCAAATCCGCACCTGACTATCTTTTGTTCCGGCGACGCGGACGACTTGATGTCGTTGTACGTCGCCCGGCCTTCGCTTCCGCCTCCACTGTATTTCTCGGCGTAATCCCAGATGATGACCGCATGCGGCTCCTCTTCGAGGAATTTCACAAGCGCATCATTATGGGATGCCGTGACCGTCTCACGATCAAACAGCGAAACTACTCTCGCGGTCGCACTGCGTAACACTTCCGCCTCCGCAACTATCAAAACTTTCTTACTCATATCATTTCCCTCCTTTCATGCTTTTTACGAGAGCGGCGACAGCCGTTTCCCAGTTTTTTGAATCCATGCCGAATGGCACGGGTCCATATGCGCTCCTACGGCCAAGCGCTGTAATGACCTTTCGCAGATATTCCGCGAAATGATGGTCAATATCAGAACACACCGCCACCGGTATTGTGCGCTCGATCGCTTCGGCGACCACCGCAAGCCCGCACGGCGCAGTGGCGGTGTTTTTCGGATGGTCATAATCACTTTCAGGAAAATGAAGATCGGTGACAACGCCACTGATCTTTCCTTCAAGTGTTTTAAACATCCGTTCCGCGCCCGCAAGCGTCGGCGTTACCGCACAGACAAATCCCGCATTGCGTACTGCGAGCTTCGCCTTCTCCTGCTCTTCAGGCAAATCCTCTACAATAAGAATGATGTTTTTCATTCTTCTCCCCCTTTGCGTTTAAAGCCCGTCGGCTATTTTTTTAGGACTCTTTTTCAAATCCCCTTCAAAGATTTCAACTTGTTAAAATCTTTGAAGGGGAGGCCACGATTTTTGTGGCCTCCGTATATAATTGCAACAGCCGTTTTGGCTGAGAATTTTTGAATGGGCGTTGTTTTCCTCGAGATACCGACGACCGCCCACATTCACTTTCTCGGTAAGCTATCGCTATTATTTTATATCGGGAAGCGCATCCGATATCAGCGGTTTCTGTTGCCAGGCAACCCGCTCCCTGCCCCGTCTCCCTTAAAGGGCGCAGCTCTATGTTTCTTTAGTATCTTCTGAAAAATGACCTCTTTCACTCTTTATGACATAAGTGAAGGTTTTGCCATTATCAGAAATACCTTTCGGAAACATCCTCCCACGGATAAAAGTCTCGTCAAGAACTTTTCGGGGTGAGTTTTTGCCGTTAAGGACATATATAGTATCATGCCCCGAGCCTCCGCTAGAGTTTTGTATGCCAATGACAGCAATGTCTGCGTCTTTGGCAACATACAAATCTGTGCTTGACCGGCTACTCCGAAGTTCTTCACGAACTTTTTCCGCGTGTTCTTGGAAGTCCTTACTTGCCATCTTTTTCGCCTCCCTTGTGAGAGAGCATTTTTACGCATGCTCAGTGCGGATGATTTTGTCTCGGTTCATCAACCGGAGGGCTCTGCTTCCCTTGGGCTCTCCATTTTACGAAACGGGGACAAAAGCGCCGTGCTTTTACGCGGATGCAATTTTCCACAACTTTCAAGTTTTATCCCTCTATGATCCTTGAAAGAGATTTCCCGTTTATTTTTCATCGGTTAGGCGGGAGTCCGATTAGTCAGGATGTTGTCCTTAGCTGATGTTTAAATCAAGAAGATCTGAAAGATGCTTCTTGACACAAACACCGTCGCCGGGATGATCAACCTCTATGAACGACTTGGAACCTTCAGGGTATGCCCATGAATATTGGACATTCCGCTCGGCCAGTTTCCTGGTCACATGGCGGACCCTGTCGGAACAAGTCGGACAATGGTTGTGTTCAAGGGCGATTTCCAACTGGACCTTGCCTCCTGTCTCTATGATCGTGCGGCTATTTGACCAACCAGCCACCCGAACATAGTGCCTTTTGTTGCGAGCTTCTGCACTCGCGCTCATTCAATCACCTCCTTCTTTTAGCCCGCCTGTCCGCTTACGCGGATTCAGGTCTTCCAGCTTACAAAACATCCCCGCCTTAATCTTCACTCGTGTAAAAACTAAGGCGGGGATCGATTCGTTTTTTGAATCGATCTGTTGTGGTGACGAAGCATGATCGGTGAGGAGGCCCTGGGTGCGCAATTCGTTGCGTACCTTTTCTACAAGCGGCCTATCCATCTCCCATGCCTCGGGATGGAGGGGTTCTTCGCATCTCTTGCAGTTTCCCAATCTGCCGAGAAGCGCGAGCTGTATCCCCGCTGTTGGGGATTTTGCGGGACGATTTCTGTGCCCGCAACCACAGTGGATATAAAACGGTTTCCACATTCTCATACAAACCTCCATAAACCAAGCGCGCCGTTACCGGTTCGCGTCTTACTGGCTCAATTCTATTTCCCCTTCACATTATTCAACCCTCCTTAAATAGTGTGAAGGGGAGACAACGATTGTTTGTTGTCCCCTATGTAAACCGCCCTGCGTTTATCGAGGGACGGATTGTATGCGCGAGATAGATGCGGTGGGAGCAATGCTGCCCGCTTTTCTCAAAAAGCCCCTTTTGATTACGTGGTGGGATTACCACAGCTTTGATAGAACTAATATCTATCATCGCTTTGCTTTTTGAGATGGCTTTCTATCCAAAAGCCAACATTTGCCACTGAAGTTTGCACCCCGACAAGAAACTTCCGGAAGCTTCTTGATCGCTCCCGATCATTCGATCGGTAAGGAGGCGTGAAGCCGGCTTCAACCAGCTTTTGCTTTGCGCAATTGCGCTTTGCTTCCCATCTATCTGTGGCAAAGGTATATTTCATATCCCCTTTAATGCTTGCGCTCGGTTACTTGTTGTCGTAAGCATGAAAGGGGATATTAAGTTGTCAAAGGCCGCGAATCTGATCCTGCCCTCCAGAGAAGGGTGTGCGTGCTATTTCTGATGAGACGGGTCGGCTAAGCCGTACAATATGTTGTTTATCCGCTCAGACAGATTTTTTGCTGTGCACACCCTCTCTTTCCTGCTTAAATCTTCATCTTGTTGGCAACAGTATATCAAAATAAAAACATCTTGTCAAGACTTGTTGACACATTTTAATAGTGAAATGTCAAAAAGCCATCATTTAAGCCATTTTTCTAGTTATCTTTGCTGGTTATTTTGTTAGTTTTAACTGGCAAAAACAAAAAGCGCCGGTTCACTGGCGCTTTTTGCTACATATTTCTACTTAACTATCTCATCCAGAGAATGTCGCGTAATGCGCCAAAGACGCTCGCCGAAAGAACATCAAAGATGCCTCTGCTTTGCGGCTGTATTTGTGTTCCTTCCATAGGAAGGCGAGGTGCCGTAGGATACTGCGACTCTATGGTTTTGAGCTGTTCCATCGCCTCCGGCGTCAATAACTGCTGGTATGTGGCAGGGTAATTTGGAAGATACGGTATCATTTGCCTTTCGGGAGCGTCATCTGCCCCTTCCGGCTTCACCCCCTCAAACCGCTCTGCTTGGCACGCCCCGTCTTTTGCGATTATGATGCCGTCTCGTTTCGCATAACACGCGTTCGGGTACGTGCGGTTGTTTGCGCCGCATACCGGCTTGAATTCCTTTGTGCATCCCTCTTCTGCTTCACTTGATTCTCTTCCTGAAGTCACTCCTTCCTGTGTCCTGAATAAAGGAATAGTTTGCTCAGACGAATCACCGAAGTCCTCGCACTCAAAATCCCATCTCCCGTTGTTGCAGATTGGCCCTTTGCACCCTTGTGGCGTTGGCATCGCTGGCCGCGGACCGCACTGGCGCATATCTTCGAGCTTGTCTTCATATCCTGCAGTTGCGCCGGGCTCTGTTTGCCGGAATAATTCTCCAGGCGGCAACCCGCCAACGCTCGGATTGAGCTTCGCGCACTCGTCGCGATGTTTTGGATCAGAACAATATTTGATACACGCTTCCGGTCCTTGGCATCCGCCGGGGCCTTCAAGGAGTATTCCTTGCATCATCATTTCCGGCTTGCGAAATTGCCCTTCAAGCTCTCTGAACTGTTCAAATTTTTCAAATCGCTCGTCTTCCATTTTTTTGAAGCGTTCGTCCATGACGGTTCCTTGCCCGCCGATCATCGGCCTGATCATTTCGCCCGCGCGATGAATAAATTCGCGCAATTTCCCTTCAGCATCTTCTTTATGCATTCCGCCCTGCTCCACCGCAAACGCGAGACATTCCTCCACCTGGGAAGGATCACTGCAATATATTTTACATTCCTGTTCCGATGTACACCCGCCAGGACCGCCCACTTCCATTACTTTTTTAGCAAGTTCCCGCCCTTGTTCCATTATTTTTATTTCTCCTTCAGAAATAAGCTTGTTTTCTTTTGCGAACGCGAAACATTCGTCCCGATGTTCAAGATTTTCACAGTATGCGCGACACGCTTCGCCTTTGCATCCGCCCGGACCTCCGCGTTGTTCGATCTCCTTGAATTTTTTCACCCGTTCCACCTCTCCCTCAGGAATTAAATTATTTTCCACCGCGAATTGAAAACACGCGTCGCGGTTCTCCGGTTTCTCGCAAAAATCCCTGCACTGTTCACCGCGACACCCGCCCGGGCCGGGCTTATTTCCTATCTTTCGCGCACGCTCCACTTCTTCTTTCGGCATCAAACCGTTTTCTTCCGCAAACGCAATACATGCTTCAAAATTATCGGGGTTATCGCAATATGCTTTACACTGTTCGCCTTTGCATCCTCCGGGACCGATCGACGGCATTTTTTTAATACGCGCCGCTTCTTCAGGCGAAATAAGTCCTTGTTCTTCTCCAAACTTCACACACTCTGTCATATTCTCCGGATTTTCGCAGTATACGCGGCACTCTTTCTCTTCTTTACACCCGCCGGGGCCGCCTTCTTCCATCACTTTCTTTGCGGCACGTATTTTTTCTTTCCCGATAAGATTATGCTTTTCCCCAAACGCAAGGCATTCGCCTTGATGCGCAGGATTCTCACAAAAGGCGCGGCATGCTCCCTCCGATTGGCATTGGCCGGGGCCGCCAAGCTCGCGGATAAGCCGTGCGCGCTCGCGCACCTCTTCTCCTTTTTTCACCTGAATATCGTGTTTAGTCGCAAAACTTGCGCATTCCGTTTCGTTCGCGGAATCAGCGCAATATGCTTTGCACTCGTCTCCCGACGTACATCCGCCGGGACCAACTTTTGGAAGGTTTTTCACACGCTGTTCGTCTTCGCGAGACATAAGACCGTTCGCGCGCGCAAATGCCACGCACGCGTCTTTATTCGCAAGATCATCGCAATATGTTTTACACGCATTCTGATCGGCGCAATTTCCGAGCTCCGCAACGGGAAATGTGATAGTGATGACATCATCCGTCACGGGTGCTGCGATGTCTGAGGTTGCCGCCATCGTGACGAGCGACAAGCTTAAGGCAAACATGCCGCCTACGGTAAACGCAATGAATTTCTTTGGCATGGTTATTGTGCAAATGGGTTAATTTTCACCGCATCAAACGGGTTTGCTGTTTCTGAGAACGGATTCGCCGCGCCGTCCGTGAATGGATTTGCCGCCTGTGCCGCTTCCGCTTCCGCCGCTTTTACCGCCGCGTCGGCTTCCGCCTTCACGCGCGCTTTCTCTTCCGCAACACCCATGCTTCTGCCTTCCGCGTATCCTTGCGCTTTCCCCAGGTCCTCTCCCTGTATCTTCCCGTATGAAAACCCGACCGATCCTCCCGCAACCGCCCCGACCGCAAGCAAGATTACCGCAAACACTGTTTTTGTCGTTGGTGCCATAAATATAACGTTATTAATTATTATTCTTCCCGTTTTGTCTCTGACATTTTGTCTGAGCCACAAAACGCAATCCCGTCTTCCTCTAATATATATATAATAAATGACGGGGCCTCTTACAGTATAAACCATTTACGGTAGAACGACTACGCGTGACTATACACATATTCGTAGGAAAATAAGCGCCCTGGAATTTTATCCGCGAATCAGGTATAACTGATATGTGCTGCATTCGCGGGTGTCGTATAATGGTTATTATTCCAGTTTTCCAAACTGGTAACGGGGGTTCGATTCCCCCCACCCGCTCAAAATATTTTAATAATAGGGAATCGAAGGGTATTCTCAAAATATAAACTGCTTTATGTTTTGAGAAACCCGGGCTCTGGAGGAGAAATGAAGCGTGTCCTGATCCGCCGGCTGGCGGGGAAGGACGGCGGAATTTCGGAGGAAGAGGATTCCCCCCACCCGCTCCACAATTAGACTTTCCGATTTTTTATTTCCTAAAGAAAATTGCAAAAAAAGACCCCTCGCGTATCGCTACGCAAGGGGTCGGGGTTGGTTTTGAGAACGTCGTCCTAAGCCCGGTGTTCCATGCACCATTGTCTGGCGTTCTGGAACATTCGGAGCCACGGAGAAGCCTCAAGGCTTTCCCATGGTGCTGGCTTCCAAGGCCACTGCCACAAACGAAAACAACGTTCTGGATGAGGCATCATCGCAAGGTGCCTACCGTTCGGAGAGCATAGGGCCGTAATTCCGAGTGGTGAACCATTTGGATTGTACGGATACGCTTCTGTTCGACGCCCTGATGGATCGATGAATGCGAGAGGCGAAAGCTTACGCTCCGAAACCTCCTGCGCGATCGACTGGTCGGGATAGACCAGCAGACCCTCACCATGAGCGACCCACACACCGAGCTTCGTTCCTTCCATACCGGCAAGAAGCACCGATGGGCTTGGCAGAATTTCCACCTGCACCCATCGAGACTCAAACCGGCCCGAAGTGTTGTGAACAAATCTCGGCTGCTTAACGCCCTCGATTCCTTTCCATGGAACCCATCCGAGGAGCGCCATCAGCTGACAGCCGTTGCAAACGCCGAGCGAGAACGTATCCTCGCGGGCGTAGAAGCGGTCAAACATCTCTCTCAACTTCTCGTTGAAAAGGATTGTCCCTGCCCAGCCTTTCGCACTATCGAATACGTCCATGTAGGAGAAGCCACCGGCAAAGATGATGCCCTGGAATTGATCCAGATCGATTCTGTCTTCAAGGAGGTCGCTCATCGTGACATCCCATGGAGCAAAGCCAGCAGCCGCACATGCAGCCTGCATTTCTCTGTCGCCGTTCGTGCCTTCCTCGCGCAATACTGCCACGCGAGGCACATCTCTTGCTTCCAAAACTTCCGGAAGCGTTGCAACTGGAGTGAATGAGAGCTGATACGACGGAGCCGTACCAATGCCGGGAAGCCGGTTCTCGTGACCAGAGTGCTCTTCTTCGGCACACGCAGAATTCATCTGCATTCTCTCGATTTGGTAGCTTGTTGATTCCCACCAGCACCGGAGTTCCATCGTCGTACTTCTGAACAGTTCTCCGGTATCTTTCGCATCGACGCTGCACGCTGTGCTGTCGAGGGTGATTCCGATCATCGAGATCGGCGCTTCGAACGATTCGCAGATTTCAAAAACCCGCTTCTCGTTCTCGGCCCCAAGTTCAATGACGAACCCGAGCTCCTCGCAAAACAGACTCGCCAGAGCTTCAGCAGCATGAGGAATGCTCACGCTGAATCCGCATCGGCTCGCCATACACATCTCAGCAACCGCGGTTATGAGGCCGCCATCGCTTCGATCATGCAGAGACAGAATCAACCCTTCGTCAATCATCTGCTGCACCGCAAGAAACGCGTTCTTGAGGATCTGTGGATTTTCAACGTCGGGCGACTCATCGCCGAGCTGGTAAAACGCTTGAGCCAGAGCTGAACCGCCGAGGCGATTTTTACCCCGTCCAAGATCGATAAGTGCCAAAGCACTCTCGCCGGGTTTTTTGATGTCCGGCGTGACCTTCTTCGTAATGTCTGGCACGGGTGCATATCCGAGTATCACCAAACTTCCTGGAGCCTTTACGAGTTCTCCCGAAATCGTCGCAGCCATCGAAAGGCTATCCTTTCCACCATCAACTGCGATGCCGAGACCGACCATGAGGTCAGACATGGCAACCGCAGCGTCATAGAGGAGAGCCCCTTCGTGAGGCAGTTTCGCGGGCCACATCCAGTTTGCACGGCATCGAATTTCTCCGATGTTACTGATCCGCACTGAGGCCATGTTGGTCAGCATTTCTGCCACCGCCATTCTGGCTCCGGCTTTTGGATCGATGAGCATCTTGATCGGTTGTTCGCCGACCGCGGAAGCGCTTCCTGTAAGAGCGAAGTAGCTCTGCGCATTAATGCTAACATTCGCAATCGGAATCTGAGCGATCCCGCAGCATTGCTGCTGCGCTACGAGCCCAGTGACGCTCCGGTCCACCTTGTGAACAAGGAATCCTTTCGAGCCTACGCCAGGAAGTTTGAACACCGCCTGGATTGCTTCGCCGACAGCGACATCCGGCAGGTCGAGAGGCTTGAGGTCTTCGGTCCGCCGTTTTGACTCGAACGTCTTCTGAGGCATATTCGTGAGAATCTGCTCCAGGTTCAGTTCCACGGGCGTTGTCCCATTTTGAGAGTCCTCGACGACAACGTTTCCGCTACCGTCGATTTCTCCGAGGACTTCGCAGTTGACGCGCTCGCGTGTGCAGACCGACTTGAAAAGCTCGATCTGTTCCGCTCTAATCAGGAGTCCGTATCCTTCTTGGAATTCAGCGCTCCAGATTTTGAGGACGGACATCGTCTTGTCGCCAAGCACGATGCCGCGAATGCCAATCTTGCCGCCAAGTGGCTCAAGCAACTCTGTGAGGACATTGCTCGGACCGCCGG
>ERZ1292633.810-Hain-H41-02um-R1-810-length-35104-cov-6_pt1 | contig 35104 bp, 37 predicted proteins | sample MGYA00564406_ERZ1292633 | MGnify/ENA primary metagenome ERZ1292633 (study PRJEB36523, sample SAMEA6512639) | groundwater metagenome | collected 2019-01-08 | study: AquaDiva: Metagenomics assemblies of 32 groundwater samples
GGGGTAATTTCAAACCCCCGCTTCGACCAGCCAATCGTGGAACAGCTTGACGGCGGGACGTTTGAGCGCGCGCGGGCGGCACACGAACCAATAGCTGTAGGGGCTATCGACGTCGAAATCGAACAGCCGCACGAGGCGCTCATCATGCGCGTCCTCGAAATGGTGACCGTGCATGAAGGCGATGCCGACGCCCTGTGCCGCTGCTTCGAGCATCAGCGCGCCGCTGTCGAAATGGTCGATGCCATGTGGTTCCAGCCACGGCATACCGATGGCGCTGCGCCATTCGCTGAATGTTTCGGGCATTTCGCTGTGGATCAGCACCGTCATCCGTTGTAATTGTTCGGGGACGCTGATCCGCTCCGGTCCTTCGGCATATTTGGCGGCGGCGATCGGGTACACCTTGTCACGGTCAAGCCGCACCGCGTGGAGTGAAGGGTCGATGTCCTTGGCCAGCGCTATCGCGGCGTCGATGCCATCACCAACCCGCGCTTCACCATGGCCACCCGTTTCAATGTCGATGTGCAAGTGCGGATGGAGCGCGCGCAGCTCGGGCAGGCGCGGGAACAGGCGTTGTTGCGCAAATAGCGGCAGAACATTGAGGTGCAGCCGCAATTCCTTGTGATCGCTTGCCGATCCATCGACAGCTTCGCGCACCGCATCGAGCGCGGGTCCGAGTAACCCGAGCAGCCTCTGTCCCGCAATATTGAGGCGCATCGCGTGATGATCGCGGGCGAATAATGGCTCGCCGATATACCGTTCCAGCGCTTGTATGCGGCGTGACAGCGCGGGCATTGATAGCGAAAGCTCTGTCGCCGCCGCTTTGACCGAGCCGAGGCGAGCGACCGCCATGAACGCTTCGAGTCCGCTTAAAGAGGGCAGCCTGCGCATCACCTTACCCCTTTCACGCTATCGTCGCTGCGAAGCCCGCGCCAGCCCCAAATCGAGAGGGCCAGGCTGATGAAACCAATCAGGAGAAAGCTGAGCTGTGCGTGCCAATTATACAGCAAGACGCCAATGGCTGGTGCGACGATATAGGCCGCACCGTTGATCGACGCGGTCTGCCCTGCGACTTGGCCCTGCATCCGGCGAGGCACCGCCAAAGAAGCCCCGGCCGTAAAGCCAGGTCGGAATAATCCAAAGCCCAGCAGCGCAATGGCAAAGCCGGTGCTGATCGCCGACAAGCTATCGCCAATGCCGACCAATAGCGCGCCGAACCCGCCGATCGCCGAGCCGATGATGACGGCGGTGCGCGGTTTGAGCGAGAGCAGAGGGATCAGCCCCCATTGCGCGAGCAAAGTGGCGACGGCCCCGACCAGCATGACATGTCCCGTCGGCTCTGCCGCAAGGTCCGGAGTTCCGCGCAATCCCATGCGGTCGAGCACGACAAAACCGATGACGCCGAGCAGCATCGCCTGTGCATGGCCGCCGACAAGACCCGCGATGGTCCATGGCAGGATGCGCCGGTCGGTCCAGTCGATGCGTTCGGCGGGGTGCTCCGCATCGTTATCGTCATGCGCTTCGTCGTCGCTGACCAATTGTGAACCGCCGCCTGCGGTGGGATAGGCGCTCACCTGTCCGCGCGCTTCAAATCGCGGGGCATCGTCGGGCAGCATCAGGCGAAGCGCGATGAGAACAGCAACCCCGATGCCAGCGAACACCAGCAGCGGTCCAGCGAGGCCAACGCCGGGCAATATGAACCATGGCGCGAGCGTCGGGCCGATGACGGTGCCGAGCCCGAACGAGGAGGCGACAAGGCTCAATGCCTTGGTCCGCTCTGCCGCTTCGGTGCGCGAAGCGACATAGGCCTGAACGGCGGGCGGTGCGGCGGATCCAAACCCGCCATAGAGGCTGCGGAACAGCGCAAAGATGACAAAGGTGAGGCCTGCGCCAATCATCCCCTCAAGCCCCGCCCATAGCGTCAGCCCGCATAGCAACATCGAGGCGGAAAAGCCGACAATACCCAGCGCCATCAACGCCTTGCGTCCGCGCTTGTCCGATTGGCGCGCCCATTTCGGCGCGGTCAGCACCCACAGCAATGCCGACCATGAGAAAGCGAGGCTGATCCACACATCGGCAATGCCAATCTTTGTGCCGAGCGCGGGCAGGATGGACTGCATCGCGGTGTTGCCCGCAGCCGCGACCAGCATCACCATGAACAATATGGCAAGCCGCGCATTGGGGATGGCAGGGGCGGTGGTGGGCATGGTTGCTCGTGGCATAGAGTTTTGTGCGGCGCAATCGACTCTCGCTTGGCAATTCAGGTCGCGCGCACTATCGCGGATGAACAGGTTTGGCGGGGTGAACTCTATGGCGCGACGTTTTTTCGGGACAGATGGCATTCGCGGCCTGACCAATCAGGCCCCGATGACTGCCGAAGTGGCGATGCGTGTTGGCATGGCGGCGGGTGCACATTTCCTGCGCGGAGACCATAAACACCGCGTGGTGGTGGGCAAAGATACGCGGCTGTCGGGCTATATGATCGAAAATGCGATGGTCGCGGGCTTTACGGCGGTGGGCATGGATGTGGTTCAGGTCGGGCCGATGCCGACGCCCGCCGTGGCCTTGCTCGCCCGTTCGATGCGCGCCGACCTTGGCGTGATGATTTCGGCCAGCCACAACCCCTATCAGGACAATGGAATCAAGCTGTTCGGCCCCGATGGTTTCAAACTGTCCGACAGTGATGAAATGGCGATAGAGGCGCTGCTCGACGCCGAACCGGTGTTGGCCAAGCCGGAAAATATCGGGCGGGCGCGGCGGATAGAGGATGCGCGCGGGCGCTATATCCACGCGGTCAAAGCGAGCCTGCCCGAAAGTGTGCGCCTCGACGGCCTCAAAATCGTCATAGATTGCGCCAATGGCGCAGCCTATAACACCGCACCAACCGCGCTGTGGGAATTGGGGGCGGAGGTGATCGCGATCGGCGTCACCCCCAATGGCCGCAACATCAACGATGGTTGCGGTTCGACGCACCCGCAATTGCTTCAGGAAACTGTGGTCGCCAGTGGCGCGAATATCGGCATCGCATTGGATGGTTATGCCGACAGGCTCATCGTCGTCGATGAAGCGGGGACGATTGTCGATGGCGACCAGATTATGGCGGCAATCGGCATCAGCTGGCACCGTGCGGGCTTGCTGCGCGGTGGCGGGGTGGTGGCGACGGTGATGTCGAACCTTGGCCTTGAGCGGCGGCTGCAAGCCGAAGGATTGACGCTGGAGCGAACGCAGGTCGGCGACCGCTATGTGTTAGAGAGGATGCGAAGCGGCGGGTTCAATGTCGGCGGTGAGCAATCGGGTCATGTGATATTGACCGACCATGCAACAACGGGCGATGGCACGATAGCGGCGCTGCAACTGCTGGCCGCGCTGATCGACAGCGGTAAACCCGCCAGCGCTTTCCTGAACCAGTTCGAGGCGGTGCCGCAACTGCTCAAAAATATCCGCTATGCCAAGGGGCAAAGGCCGCTGGACTCCGACACGGTTAAGGCGGCGATTGCCGATGGGGAACGTGCATTGGCGGGCTGCGGGCGCCTTGTCATCCGCGCGTCGGGCACAGAACCGCTGATCCGCGTGATGGCAGAGGGCGATAATGCGGCCCAGGTCACGCAGGTGGTTGACCTTATCTGTGCGGCTGTGGAAAGGGCGGCGGAATGAACGTCCAATCATGGAGATATTGTGATGCTTGAAATGCGGCCCGATTGTGAAAAATGCGGTGTGGATTTGCCTGCCGATCAGCCCGGCGCGTTCATATGTAGCTATGAATGCACATTTTGCGCGTCCTGTTCGGACAAGGTGGACGAGATGTGCCCCAATTGCGGCGGCGATTTGCTCGACCGACCGATGCGCTCGCGTAGCTTGCTGGCGAAAGACCCTGCTTCGACGGTGCGCAAGTTTAAGGGGTGACCATAGCCGCTAAGCCTGCGCGCATCCTCATCATCGCTGGCTCAGACAGCGGTGGCGGCGCAGGGATACAGGCCGACATCAAAACGGTGACGATGCTAGGCGGCCACGCAATGACCGCGATTACGGCGGTAACTGCGCAGAATACGCTGGGGGTGCAGGCGGTGCACGCGGTGCCGACCGAGATGGTTTTGGCGCAAATCAAGTCGGTGGTCGATGACATCGGCGTCGATGCGGTTAAAATCGGCATGATCGGCAGTGCCGAGACGGCGAGCGCGGTCGCTGTTGCCTTGGCTGCGATGGCAAGGGTGCCAATCGTCTTCGATCCGGTAATGGTCGCAACCAGCGGGGCGGCACTGGCCGAAGTCGGGACGATAGCAGCGTTTGTGCGGTTAATGGACATTGCCACGCTGGTGACTCCCAATCTACCTGAACTGGCGGCGCTCGGCGGCAAAGCGACGGTGTTGGCGCATGGCTGCGCATTGCTGGTCAAGGGCGGGCATGGGTCAAGCGACGTCATCACGGATAGGCTGGTGAACGCCGATGGCGAGGTAGCCCGTTGGTCCGAACCGCGCATCGACACGGCCAGCACGCATGGCACCGGATGCACGCTGGCCAGCGCGATTGCGTGTGGGCTGGGGCAGGGGATGTCGCTGATCGCCGCGGTGGCGCGCGCGCGGGCTTTTGTGCGTGCAGCGTTGCTGGCAGCGCCCGGCCTTGGCGGTGGGCATGGGCCGATGGGACATCAGGCGGTGGATGTGCGCAAACTGTGATCATTGTCGGGGTGGACGAGGCGGGGCGCGGGCCGCTGGCGGGGCCGGTGGTCGCGGGCGCGGTGATATTGTGCGATGGCGGCATCATTGGCCTGAATGACAGCAAAAAATTGTCCGAATCCAAACGAATAAAGCTAGAATCTGAGATAAAATCGAGATGCCGCTGGGCAATTGGTGTGGCTACGCCAGAAGAAATCGACGCCATCAACATCTTGCAAGCGACGATGTTGGCGATGACCCGCGCGGTTGAGGGATTGGGCGTCGAACCCGCTATGGTCCTCGTCGATGGCAACCGCTTGCCCATATGGCGTTACTCGGCCCGCGCGATAATCGGTGGCGATGCGAGCGAGCCAGCCATATCGGCTGCGTCAATCATCGCCAAACAGGCGCGCGACGCGATGATGGTCGCGGCAGAGGCGTGCTACCCCGGTTACGGCTTTGCGCGGCACAAGGGCTATGGCACCGCAGCGCATATCGAAGCGCTAAAGTGCCTCGGCCCATGCCCGATCCACCGCCGCAGTTTTGCGCCAGTCGCGATTCTTGGTGGAGCGAGTCTTTTGTGTCACACCACTAGGGGTTGAGTCCGCCCATCGTTAAATGACGCATGATGCTGCGTCGGACTCGCTTCGTTCTCCATTGTGTCACCACAGCGTTAACCATTTTGCATAACCTGTCGTTTACCATGAAGCTTGACCGTGGAATCCCGAGGATTCACAGTGGTTGCCTTGTGTTTTTTTGGGGGCTGCAATGGGTGTAATCGAACGCGTCAAGGTGCCAAAATCAGCGGCGATAGTTGCGGAGCTGCCGCTTGACGTCATCCTGAAAGGGGATTGCATAGCGCGGATGCGTGAATTGCCTGCCGCATCGGTCGATATGATCTTTGCCGACCCGCCTTATAATCTCCAGCTTGGCGGCGATTTATTCCGTCCCGATGGGACTCAGGTCGATGCGGTCGACGATGATTGGGACAAATTTGACAGTCTCGCCACCTACGACCGTTTCACCCATGCTTGGCTCGCCGAGGCAAAACGCATATTGAAACCGCGCGGCAGTATCTGGGTCATCGGCAGCTATCACAACATTTTTCGCGTTGGCACCGCGTTGCAGGACGCCGGATATTGGATACTCAACGACGTTATCTGGCGCAAGGCCAACCCGATGCCCAATTTCAAGGGCACGCGCTTTACCAACGCGCACGAGACGCTGATCTGGGCGAGCATGGGCGAGGATGCGCGTTACACATTCAACTATCGCGCGATGAAGACATTGAACGACGAGCTTCAGATGCGATCCGACTGGCTGATCCCGATCTGCTCGGGTCAGGAGCGCCTCAAACGTAACGGCACCAAAGCACATCCGACGCAAAAGCCAGAGGCGTTGCTCTATCGTGTGCTGCTCGCCTGCACCAACCCCGGCGACATTGTGCTCGATCCATTTTTCGGGACAGGAACCACGGGTGCAGTCGCCAAGCGACTGGGGCGGCACTTTGTCGGGATAGAGCGCGAGGACGCCTATATCGCGGTTGCGGAGGAACGCATTGCGATGGCGCTCCCACTCGATGAAAGCGCGCTCAAGACGATGCAAGCACCAAAAGCGGCAACACGGGTGGCGTTCGGAACATTGGTCGAGGGCGGAATGATTGCGCCGGGGTCGGTGTTGATGGACGCCAAACGCCGCCACCGCGCGGAAGTGCGCGCCGACGGGTCGCTGCTGTGCGGCGATGTGACCGGCTCGATCCACAAGCTGGGGGCCACATTGCAGGGCGCGCCATCGTGCAATGGCTGGACATATTGGCATATTGAGACGGCGAACGGCCTGCGTGAAATTGATGGCGTGCGTCAGGAATGGCTGTTGGCGAACGAAGCATAATGCTTGATCCACTGACCAAGGCTGATTTGAAGGGCTTTGCCCCTGATGCGCGCATCTATTGCCAGCCGACTTGCTTGGTAGAGCGTCCCCACGGGCTGGATGGACGGGTGGCGCGCATCGCCGATACGATGGTCTGGTTCGCAAGCTGGCAGATCGCAGTGCGTGAACGCGGCGGCACAGTAAGCGAAGCACTGGTTCCTGTAGAGGAGTTGGCCGATTGGAGTGCCGCTATGCCGGACGCTCTGGCGGTGCGGGCGAGCGCGCAAGTGGCGGCGGTGAGCACAGCGCGTGCGGAGCTCGACCTCAAAGGGCGCAGCATTCGTTTTGCCGAGCCGCAAATTATGGGCATCCTCAATTGCACGCCCGACAGTTTTTCAGACGGGGGCAAATATGGTGACCCCGAGCGCGCGTGCGCGACGGGCGTTGATATGGCGGCGGCAGGCGCGGCGATTGTCGATGTGGGCGGCGAGTCCACCCGCCCCGGTGCGCCACTGGTGTGGGAAGGCGATGAAATTGCGCGCATCATCCCTGTGATTGAACGGCTGGTGCGTGCGGGCGTTGCGGTGTCGGTCGATACCCGTAAAGCAGGCGTGATGGAAGCGGCGCTTAGCGCTGGTGCCGCGATGGTCAATGACGTGTCGGCGTTGGGTTATGATGACCGCGCGGCCGCAGTGGTGGCAAAGGCGGGCTGTCCCGTTGTGCTGATGCACGCGCCTAGCCAGACCAGCAATCCGCACGCTAATTCGCGCTATGATGATATTCTATATGACGTGTTTGACTGGTTGGAGGCTGCGATAGCGCGCGCGGTCTTAGCAGGAATATCGCGCGATAAAATCATCGTCGATCCGGGCATCGGCTTTGGCAAGGGCGTGCAGGAAAATCTGCGTCTGACGGGCGGTTTGGCGCTGTATCACGCGCTGGGGCAGCCGCTGCTGTTCGGGGCCAGCCGCAAACGGATGATTGGCGCTCTCGATGGCGAGGCAGAGGTCGATGCGCGGCTGGGTGGGTCGATTGCGCTCGCCTATCAAGCGGCGTCGGTTGGGGCGCAACTGCACCGCGTGCATGATGTCGCGGAAACTCGTCAAGCGTTGAGAGTGTGGCGTGCGGGCCGCGATGCGGCGCTGACTCGGGTTTAATATCGCGTCAAGCCGCTGTATCTATCCCTAAATCCGAAAGTTTGCGATACAGCGTCGAACGACCAATGCCAAGCCGCCGTGCCACTTCGCTCATGCGGCCGCGATAATGACCGATGGCAAGGCGGATGACGTCGGCTTCGATGTCCTGCAACGCGCGCAAATTGCCGTCGGCGCGATAAAGGGTGACGCCGATGCCGTCGCCCGGCATTGCCCCATGGTGGCGTTCCATTTCGGGTTCGCGTGCGCGCTCTGCTTCTAACCCCTGAAAATCGGCGAGGTTGAGCTGCGGACCTGGCGCAAGGCAGGCGGCGCGCAACAGTGCATCATGCAATTGGCGGACGTTGCCCGGCCAGCGCCACGCGGCGAGCGCGTCGGCCAATTCGCCTGACAGTGACAGGCTAGCCATCCCCGGCATGGCCGCGATCCGCCCCAGAAAATGCCGTGCCAGCGCAGATATGTCGGTGCGGCGGTCACGCAGCGGCGGCAGTGCGACTTCGGCGACGCTGATCCGCGCCAGCAAATCTTCGCGGAAAAGGCCATCGCGCGCGCGCTGTTTGAGCGACACATTGGCGGTAGAGACAAGCCGGATATCGACCTGCCCGCTGATCGTGCTGCCTATGGGTGTAATGCGCCCAGTTTCAAGCATTTCTGCCAACATTGCCTGCACATCAAGCGGTAATCGCTCTATGCGATCCAGCACGATGGTCCCACCATCGGCCCGGGCTATTTCGCCCATCCGCCGTTCAAATGCGCCTGGAAATGCACCGCGCTCATAACCAAATAACAAAGGGCCAATCATTGCGTCGCTGTGATGGCCGCAATCAACCTCGATCAATGCCGTGCGTGGGCGAAGGCCAGCGGTATGGATGGCGTGAGCAAGCAGCGCCTTACCCGTTCCCGCTTCACCCTCAATCAAAACCGGAACGCGGGTCCGCGCTGCTTTTGCGGCGATAGCTAGAGCGGTGCGAAAGGCGGGGGTGGAGCCGATAATCTCTTCTATCGACAAAGGCAGTCCGAATTTAACCGATAGAGATCGCAACTCTTTTTGGCTGCCTGGCGCAATCGCCAATTCCAACGTAGCAAGCAAGCGTTCGCTCGACAGCGGCTTGTCGAGAATGTCGCTGACACCCGCCGCTAGGGCACGCAGCGCCCCAGATCGCGCCCCCGGTTCGCCAATATATAATATCGGTAGAGAGGGGCGATAAGCACGCATCGCCGATATAGTATCAGGCAAATTGTCGCGCGCGGCTTGCTCACAAATCAACACGGCGTCGAGCAACAGGCCGTCATGCGTGCCGAGCATCGCAATGGCTGCCTCGATATTATCAGCGAGCAAAGCGCGCCAGCCCGCACGCGCGGCCAGCGAGGCGACAAAACGGCCATGGCCTGCGTCGCTATCAACCAGCAACAGCATTCGGTCACCTTGCAGTGTTGCCACGCATTTACCCTCATAATCTGTCGGCCAAAACCCTATGATTCACCGAGCATTGAGCCACCGTCATAGCGGGTGGAGGTTAATTAGCCCTTATACTTGCCCGCAGGGCACAGGCTGGGTTATGGACTATTTCGATCATCGGCGCGTTCGTGTCCTGATGATATGGCGATAAAGGGGAATGCGACGTGACGCAGCAGGATTTTGGGCAAGACTTTGGGCAGGATATTAAGGCAGCGAACGAAACCTATGCCGGATTCATCACCTTGTTCAAATGGGGTGCTGTGGTGTGCGCGCTTGTCGCCGCGCTTGTCGTCTATCTGATCAGCTGAGCCATCATGCCAATGAAAATCGCGGTGCTGCGGGAATATGCGGTCGGAGAGCGCCGCGTCGCCGCCACGCCGGAAACGGTGAAAAAGTTCATCGCGCTGGGTGCCGAAGTCAATGTCGAGGAAGGCGCGGGGTTAAGCGCATCCATCGCCGATGCTGATTATTTGGCCGCAGGCGCGCACATCGCCAAGCGCGCAGCGCTGGTCAAAGACGCCGACATCATCCTCGCGATACAGGGACCAGACCCCAAATCGCTCAAGGACGTCAAGCTGGGTGCATGGTTGATTGCGTCGCTCAACCCGACTGGCAGCGGAGACAATGGCCGCGCGCGCGTCGACGCCTATGCTGCGCTAGGGCTGGAGGCGCTGGCGATGGAATGGATGCCGCGCATCACCCGTGCACAGTCGATGGACATCCTCTCATCGCAGTCGAACTTGGCGGGCTATAAGGCGGTGATCGAGGCGGCGGACGCCTATGGTCGCGCTTTCCCGATGATGATGACGGCGGCCGGAACGGTTAATGCCGCCAAGCTGTTCGTGATGGGGGTCGGCGTTGCCGGCCTGCAAGCCATCGCCACCGCACGGCGGCTGGGCGCGCAGGTCAGCGCGACCGATGTGCGCAGCGCGACCAAGGAGCAGATTCAATCGCTTGGTGCCAAGCCGATTTTTGTGGAAAGCGTTGCGGGGATAGAGGGTGAGGGCGCGGGCGGTTATGCGACCGAAATGTCCGACGAATATAAGGCGGCACAGGCCGAGCTTGTCTCCAGCCACATCGCCAAACAGGATATTGTCATCACCACGGCGCTGATTCCCGGACGGCCCGCGCCGCGCCTGATTAGCGACGCACAGGTGGCAACGATGCGAGCAGGGTCGGTCATCATCGACTTGGCAGCCGAAAGCGGCGGCAATGTTGAGGGCGCAGTGGCGGGCGAAGCGGTGGTCAAACACGGCGTCACCATCATCGGCGCGCATAATATGGCGTCGAGTCTGGCCGCGGACGCAAGCGCGCTGTTCGCCCGCAACCATTATAATTTCCTCAGCGCGTTTTGGGACAGGGACGCGGGACGCCCCGTGCTCGATGAGGAAATTGGCGGGGCTGTGCGGCTAACCCAAGGCGGCAAGGTTGTGCATCAACGGCTACAGGCCTGACGGAGAGACACATGGACTTTATCTCAATTCTTTCCATCTTTGTGATGGCCTGTTTCGTCGGTTACTATGTCGTGTGGTCGGTGACGCCCGCGTTGCACACGCCGTTGATGGCGGTGACGAACGCGATTTCGTCGGTGATTATTGTCGGCGCGCTGATTGCGTCAGCTGCGACGGGCAACATGACCTCCAAATGGATCGGCCTCGCTGCGGTGGTCATGGCCAGCATCAATATTTTTGGCGGTTTTGCGGTGACGGCGCGGATGCTGGCCATGTATAAGAAAAAGGATCGCTGATGCGCAAAAGTTCGTCATTGCGAGCGCAGCGAAGCAATCCAGCTTTGCGGCTCATCTCTGGATTGCTTCGTCGTTCCACTCCTCGCAATGACGGAGGATGGTGATGGCACATGAAGCTGCGGCACTGCCCGCATGGGTTGGCCTGGCCTATTTGATTGCGGGCGCATGTTTCATCCTCGCGCTGCGCGGATTAAGCAGCCCCGCCACGTCACAGCGCGGCAACCGTTTCGGTATGATCGGTATGGCAATCGCTGTGGTGACGACTTTGGTGACGCACGTGCCGCAATTTGAGCCGGATCCCGCCATCATAAACAGCTATGCTGGCCCCAATATCGTCGGTGTGGCGCAGATATTGGGTGCAATCGCCATCGGCGCGGCTATCGGCCTCGTCACCGCGCGGCGGATCGCGATGACCGACATGCCGCAACTGGTGGCGGCGTTCCACAGCCTTGTCGGCATGGCGGCGGTGCTGGTTGGTGCGGCGGCGTTCCTCAATCCTGTGGCGTTCGGCATAACGGGTGCCGACGGGTTGATCCTGATGCAAAGCCGCATTGAAATGGGGCTGGGCGTTGCCATCGGTGCGATCACTTTTTCGGGCTCGATCATCGCCTTCCTCAAACTCGCGGGCAAAATGTCGGGCGCGCCGATCATCCTTCCGCTGCGCCATGTCATCAACCTTGGCACGCTGACCGCGATTATTGGCCTTGTCGGCTGGTTCACGCAGGACCAAAGCCCGTGGATATTCTGGACGCTGACCGCGCTTGCCTTCATCATCGGCTTCCTGCTCATCATTCCCATCGGCGGTGCGGACATGCCGGTCGTCGTTTCAATGCTCAACAGCTATTCGGGCTGGGCGGCGGCGGCGATGGGCTTTACGCTGCACAATAGCGCGATGATCATCACCGGCGCGCTGGTCGGGTCGTCGGGCGCTATCCTTTCCTACATCATGTGCCGCGCGATGAACCGCAGCTTCATCAGCGTCATCGCAGGTGGGTTCGGCGCGGTCGCGTCGAGCGGCGCGGAGGCCAAGACCGACCGCCCGTGGAAACGCGGCTCGGCGGAGGACGCGGCCTATATGATGAAACAGGCCGACAGCGTCATCATCATCCCCGGCTATGGCATGGCGGTGGCACAGGCCCAGCATGTGCTGCGCGAAATGGGCGACCTCCTCAAAAAGGAGGGCGTCAGCGTCAAATATGCGATCCACCCCGTCGCGGGCCGGATGCCGGGGCATATGAATGTGCTGCTGGCCGAAGCCAACGTCCCTTATGACGAGGTGTTCGAGCTGGAGGACATCAACAGCGAGTTTGCGCAAACCGATGTGGCCTTCATCATCGGCGCGAACGACGTGGTCAATCCGGCGGCAAAGACCGACAAATCATCGCCCATTTATGGCATGCCGGTGTTCGATGTGGAAAAGGCCAAGACGGTGTTCTTCATCAAACGTAGCATGGGCGGGGTTGGCTATGCCGGGGTTGATAATGACGTTTTCTATATGGACCAGACGATGATGTTGCTGAGCGATGCCAAAAAGATGTGCGAAGACATCGTCAAGGCTTTGCAACACTGATGCGCAAATTGGGCCTGATTGGCGGCATGAGCTGGGCGGCGACAGAGCGCTATTACGCGCTCATCAACCGCGAGATTCAGCGGCGAGCCGGGCCGACTTGCTCTGCGCCGCTTATCATCGACAGCCTCAATTCGTGCGATATGTCACGCCTAACCAGCGACGAACAATGGGCACACGCTGCGCAAGTGCTCGCCGCATCCGCGCGCACGCTTGAAGGGGCGGGGGCAACCGCAATCCTGATCTGTGCGAACTCGATGTACAAGGTGGCCGACGCGGCTCAGGCGGCGGTGAGCATCCCGATCATCAACATTGTCGATCCTGTTGGCCGCGCGATGAAAGCGGCGGGGGTGCGCACCGCCGCGCTGCTTGGCACCCGCAACATCATGGGCGAAAGCTGGTATCGCAAACGCCTTGTCGGGCACGGCATCAGCCTGGTTCCCGCCGATGAAGCGCAAATTGCGGTGGTCGATACGATCATATATGACGAGCTGATGCGCGGCATAGTGAACCGCGAATCAGAGCGCGCAATGAAGACGTTGCTGACCAAATTCGACCAGAATGATGTCGATGCGGTGGCGCTCGCCAACACCGAACTCAGCATGATCGTCAATATAGAGGCGAACGTCCTGCCGATATACGACTCAACCACGCTCCATGCGATGGAGGGGGTGAGCTGGATTTTGGGCAACATGCCATAGAAACGCTGTGCTCCGGACTTGATCCGGAGCGTTGGCCGCAAGCACAGCGGTTCGTTGCCAACGCTCCTGCCTGCGCAGGAGCACTTAACTCTCTATATCTTGACTTAGCTCACTTTGGTCCACTCAACCGTGCGGCAGAATATGGCAACGCATCCGCGCACGCGAAGCTGGTTGCCACGCGGGGTGACGGTGGCGTTGAAATTGCGCCCCTCTTCGGGGCTGTAACCGTGCCCTGTATAGGCACTGCCATCGCGGGTCAGGTTGGAGAGAATAGATATTCCGACCAACTGGCGTCGCCTTAGGCTGGCGTCGGGATTGTTGCCGTCGCGGGCATTGGCAAGCGTCGGGTTCAGAAATTGGCTGATTCGACCACACAGCGCCGCAGATCCGGCAGCGCATGGCGCAACGGTGATAATCGCATTGCCATCATCGGTGCGATAGCGCCCCTGAATAGAGGCGGATGTCTGTGCCGAACCCGTGGCGGTCAGCATAATAGCGGCAATCGCCGTGGCTATGGCAAATCGTTGGATCATTCTTCACTCCAATGTCAGTTAGCGGCTTGGCAAGCTCTCTACAGTGCGTCACTATGCGCCATGGAGGGCTTAAAATGAAGCATGGATTAACCGTCGCCATATCGCTGCTGCTTGCCAGCACCGCGCATGCGCGCACCATCGACGTTGCAGCCGGAGCGGATGCACAATCACGTCTGCAAGAGGCGCTGATCGTCGCGGTGCCTGGTGATGTTGTGCAAATTGGTGTCGGCACGTTCGATCTCACTGATGGGCTCAGCCTCGATGCCAATGGCGTGACGGTGCGCGGCGCGGGGATGGAAGCTACCATCCTTAATTTTGCCGGACAGATTGGCGCAGGGGAAGGGTTGCTGGTGACGGGCGACGATGTCGTTTTGCGTGATTTTACTGTGCGCGATACACGCGGCGACGGGATTAAATCCAAAGCGGCACATCGCATTGTCTACCTCAGCGTTCGCGTTGATTGGACGGGCGAACCAAAGGCAAGCAATGGTGCCTATGGCGTCTATCCGGTTGAAAGCGAGCATGTGCTGATCGACGGGGTGATTGTGCGCGGTGCATCGGACGCCGGGATTTACGTTGGCCAGTCGCGCAATATTGTTGTGCGCGATTCGATGGCGGTAGAAAATGTCGCGGGGATAGAGATTGAGAATAGCTTTGACGCCGATGTTCACGACAATGTGGCAACCGGCAATGCGGGCGGGATATTGGTGTTCGATCTGCCCGGCCTGTTGCAACAAGGCGGGCATGGTGTGCGCGTGTTCGACAATGTCATCGTCAATAATATGACGCCGAACTTTGCCCCCGTGGGAAACATCGTCGCCAGCGTGCCGACGGGCAGCGGGATTATCGTCATGGCCAACCGCGATGTCGAGATTTTCGACAATGTGTTCGATGGCAATGGCACGTCAAATATCATGGTGTCGGGCTATCGCTATGGTGCGGCTCCGGCTGGGTATAGTCCACTGCCGATACGGATCAGCGCATTCGACAATGTCCACGGGCGAACGGGGTTCCAGCCCGGCCTGCCCGGCGGCGCAGAAATGGCGGCGGCGTTCGGCGGGTCATTGCCGCCCGTACTGTGGGATGGGTCGGGCAGTGACATCAGCATGCTGGACGGCGTTGCCGCGCTCACGTTGGGCCTTGCCGACTTATCGCAGCCGCGTGAGAGCGCCACGCCTGCGCCTATTGACCTTGGCACGCCCGTCACTTGGGCACGCCTGCCCGGCGTGACATTGCCAGCCGTTATGGAAGCGGCGGCGGCGCTTCCGTGAGGCAGGCATGGGCCATCATATCTGCGTTGGTCGTTGCGGCTGTATCGCTGGGAACGCGCAACGAAGCCCGTGTCAATGATGCCGCTATTACCGCCGATGCCTTGCCGCCCTTGCTGTCGGTCTATGGCTTTTTCGGCGGATCAGCGACGCGCCCCGTGCGCGGGTTGATGCCCTATACGCTGGGGACGCCGCTGTTCTCGGACTATTCAATCAAGTCGCGGTTCATCTATCTGCCGCGCGGAACGCAGATGACGGCCAATGGTGACGGGCTGGTCGGTTTTCCGGTCGGTGCGGCAATTATCAAAAGCTTCGCCTTTCGCCAGAGCGACGGGACGACCCGCACAGTCGAGACGCGCCTTCTGCTGCACCGTGCATCGGGCTGGGTGGCATTGCCCTATATCTGGCGCGCCGACGGCAGCGACGCCGATCTGCGGCTGGCGGGCGGGCGAGAAAGGATGGCGATCATTGATGATGCAGGCGTGACACGCGCATTCAGCTATGCCGTGCCCAACCGCAATCAGTGCAAAACATGTCACCAGCGCGACGAAGTGGTCGAACCCATCGGGCCAAAGCTGCGTAATATGCAGATGGATGAACGTGACCGACACTATATTGCCAATGCCGATTGGCGCAATATCCCCGCCATGCCGCGTTGGGATAACCCCGCCGAGCCGCTTGATAGCCGTGCGCGCGCCTATCTCGACGGCAATTGCGCGCATTGCCATAACCCGCATGGATCGGCGTCGAACACGGGACTGTTCCTTGAATATGAACGACCGATGGGAATGGCGGTTGGCCTGTGGAAACGGCCGACGGCGGCGGGGCGTGGCAGCGGCGGCATGGACTATGCTATTGTGCCGGGCGATGTCGCGCACAGTTTCATGCCTTATCGTATGCGCGGGACCGAGCCTGGCATCATGATGCCCGAACTGGGCCGCAGCCTGGTGCATGATGAGGGCGCGGCGTTAATCGAACAATGGATTGCCGCCATGCCCGCCGCGACCCCGCCCACCGGAGCACGTCCATTAGGGGGGGGGCATGAACGATCCTATTTTACACGATTATTTTCGCTCTTCGGCCAGTTACCGTGTGCGGATTGCGCTCAACCTCAAAGGGGTCGATTATCGGGCTGTGCCGACCAGTCTGCTCGTCGGCGACCAGCGGTCCGATGCCTATCTGGCTAAGAATCCGCAAGGGATGGTTCCCACATTGGAAGTGGATGGGTTGGTGTTGACGCAAAGTTTTGCGATTATCGACTGGTTAGATCGCGCCTATCCCGATCCGCCGTTGATTCCAGACGAGCCGGTGGCGCGCGCCGCCGCGCTGTCGATGACGATGGCCGTGGCGTGCGACATCCACCCGCTCAACAATTTGCGGGTGCTGAAATATCTGACGGTTGATCTGGGGCTGCGTGAGGATATACGCGACCGCTGGTATCGCCATTGGATAGCCGAAGGCTTTGCCGCGCTGGAGGCGATGGCGGCCGGGGCAGGGCCGTATCTTGGCGGCGATGCACCGGGTATCGCCGATGTGTTTCTGGTTCCACAAATGGCCAATGCGCGGCGTTTTGATGTGCCGCTTGCCCCCTATCCAACACTGGTGGCGTGCGAAACCAATGCGGTGGCGCTGGAAGCCTTTGCCGCCGCCGCGCCCGACCGCGTCAAACCAGCAGATTAAGCGGTGAGTGACGCGCTCAACCTAGCGGCCTTTGTCCCCTATCAATTGTCGGTTGCGTCGAATGCGGTCAGCGATTTGATTGCGCGGCAATATCAGGCGCGCTTTGGGCTGAAGATTCCCGAATGGCGGTTGATTGCGGTGTTGGGGCAGGGTGAGCCATTGACCCAGCGTGACTTGGTTCATGCGACGCGAATGGACAAGGTGACGGTCAGCCGCGCGGCGGCGGCCTTGAGCGAACGCGCTCTGGTCGAGCGTTCGGCGAGTGAGCGCGATGGGCGCTCGCACTTGCTGTTGCTGAGCGGGGCTGGGAAGTCGCTGTATCAGGAGATTGCGCCAGCCGCTCTTGTGATGGAGCAAGCGGTGCTGGCCTGCCTGACGCTCGATGAACGCTATACGTTGTCGGCATTGCTGGCGCGGTTGCGCGATGCAGCGGACGGCTTGTCATAAGCGGCGCGCGCTGCTAATTGGTTTCAATTGAAACTAAGTGTAAAATGACAGGTGCGATATGCGTGAAGATAGACAAAATCCACTCGGCCTTGATGGCTTTGAGTTCATCGAGTTTTGCGCAAGCGAGCGTGGCATACTGGAACCTGCCTTCGCCGCAATGGGTTTTTCTCACATCGCGCATCACCGTTCCAAGGACGTCGATCTGTGGCGGCAGGGCGCAATCAACCTGATCGCCAATTATGAACCGCGCAGCCATGCCGCATTTTTTGCCGCAGAGCATGGCCCGTCGGCATGTGGTATGGCGTTTCGCGTCGCCAATGCGGCGCAGGCCTATGCCGAGGCGATTGCACGCGGCGCAGAGCCTGTCGAAACCAGCACAGGGCCGATGGAGCTGCGCATCCCCGCTATACGCGGGATTGGCGGCGCGCTCATCTACCTCATCGACCGCTATGGCACTCCTGAAAATTACGGGGCTCTGTCAATTTACGACATCGACTTTGAGTATCTCGATGATGTCGACCGTCATCCGGCCGGCTGTGGGTTCACTGTCATCGATCATTTGACGCATAATGTTTATGGCGGGCGAATGGACTATTGGGCGAGCTTTTACGAGCGCATTTTCAATTTCCGCGAGATCCGCTATTTTGATATAAAGGGTGAATATACAGGTCTAACGTCCAAAGCGATGACGGCGCCCGATGGCAAAATCCGCATCCCACTCAACGAAGAGGGCAAGGCTGGTGGCGGCCAGATTGAGGAATATCTGCGCGCCTATAATGGTGAGGGGATCCAGCATATTGCCTTCATCTGCGATGACCTTCCTACTTGCTGGGATAGGTTGAAGGTGCTCGGCACGCCGTTCATGACAGCGCCGCCAGCGACCTACTATGAAATGCTGGAGGAGCGCCTTCCCGGCCACGGCGAGCCCGTTGATGCGCTGCAATCGCGCGGGATATTGCTCGATGGCTCGACCGAGGCGGGCGACCCGCGCCTGTTACTTCAGATATTCTCCGAAACGATGATCGGCCCCGTATTTTTCGAGTTTATCGAACGCAAAAAGGACGAGGGGTTCGGCGAGGGCAATTTCACAGCATTGTTTAAATCAATGGAGCGGGACCAGTTACGGCGCGGTGCCATCTCTGTCGAAGGGGCTACGGCATGACATCGCCTGTCGATTTGAAACGCATCCACCATGTTGCCTATCGCTGCCGGGATGCCAAGCAAACGGTCGAATGGTATGGCCGCGTGCTGGGGATGCGCTACACCACCGCTTTTGCCGAGGATCATGTGCCATCAACCGGCGAATATGACCCCTATATGCACGTCTTCCTCGATGCGGGCGGCGGCAATGTGCTCGCCTTTTTTGAATTGCCGAACCAGCCCGCTATGGGCCGCGACGAGAAAACCCCTGCCTGGGTTCAGCATTTGGCGTTCGAAGTAGCGGACGTGGGCGCGTTGATGGCGGCCAAAGCGCATATCGAAGCGCTGGGGATAGACGTGGTTGGCCCGACCTATCACGGCATATTCCGCTCGATCTATTTCTTTGATCCCAACGGCCACAGGTTAGAACTCGCTTGCAACATCGCCACGGATGCGCAGTATGCCGAATTGGAACGCGTCGCGCCGCTGATGTTAGCGGAGTGGAGCGAGACAAAAAAGGCTCCGCGTCATGCCGATTGGCTGCACATGGAGCCAACCGCCGAATGAGGACGACCCAAGTGACCGAAGCGATACTATTGAACGAAAAATTCGCTTCATTTGATGAGCATTGGCGCCCCAAAATTATCACACAAGCCAATGGACAGGACATCCGCATCGTCAAGACAAAGGGCGTGTTTCCGTGGCACAGCCATGCTGATGCCGACGAAGTGTTTCTGTGTTGGCGCGGGCAATTTCGCGTTGAGTTCCGTGATCATATTGTCTTGCTGGGCCCTGGCGAGATGGTGACAGTGCCGCGCGGCGTCGAGCATCGCACCGCTAGTGACGATGAGGCGGAGGTGATGATTTTCGAACCGAGCGACGTCGTCAATACTGGTGATGCCGTGCATAGCGATTTTACCGCCCCCTTCGGAGTATCCATCTGATGAAATTAGCCAGCCTCAAATCGGGCCGTGATGGCCGCCTTGTCGTCGTATCGGATGACCTTGCATGGTATGCCGATGCGGCGCACATCGCGCCAACGCTGCAGGCTGCGCTCGACAATTGGAGCGAAACCGAACCAAGGTTGCGCGCGCTCAGCACCGATTTGGCGCATGAAGCGATCCCGATGATGCGTTTTCACGAACGCGATGCGGCATCGCCTTTGCCGCGCGCTTATCAATGGGCGGACGGTAGCGCTTATGTGAACCATGTTGCGTTGGTCCGGCAGGCACGCAGTGCGGATATGCCGGACAGTTTCTGGCGTGATCCGCTGATGTATCAAGGCGGCAGCGATGGATTTTTGGGCCCACGTGACGCTATTCCGCTCGTCGACTCTGCATGGGGATGCGATATGGAGGCGGAGGTCGTCATCGTCACCGATGATGTGCCGATGGGCGTGAGCGCGGATGCGGCGTGCGGGCATATATTGCTTGTGGGCCTTACGAACGACGTGTCTTTGCGCGGCCTTATTCCGGGCGAGTTGGCCAAGGGGTTCGGCTTTTTCCAGTCAAAGCCGGCCAGTGCCTTTTCCCCCGTTTTCGTGACGCCCGACGCGCTTGGGGATCGCTGGGACGGAGCAAAGCTGCACGGAGCGCTGTGCGTCGACCTTAACAGTGCGCCGCTGGGCCGCGCCGATGCAGGGGTCGATATGACATTCGATTTTGGACAACTTATCGCTCACGCCGCCAAGACGCGAAACCTGTGCGCAGGGACGATCATTGGTTCGGGCACGGTTTCCAACCGTGATGCCGATGGTGGCCCGGGCAAAGCGATCAGCGCAGGGGGGCTGGGCTATAGCTGTCTCGCCGAAGTGCGGACGATCGAAACCATCCTCTCGGGCAAGCCGACGACGCCGTTTATGAAGGCAGGCGATAGTGTGCGGATATGGATGGAGGATGCGCGCCACCACCCGATCTTTGGCGTTATCGAACAGGTGATCGAGCAGGCATGAAGCCGCCAGCGGTGGCCGCTTTTATTGCTTGCTAAGCGCATCCTTGATGTCGCAGGCCGCTGGGCCAAGGATGACGATGAACAGCACCGGCAGGATGAACAGGATCAGCGGCACGGTCATGATTGCGGGCAGGCGTGCGGCCTTTTCTTCGGCACGCATCATCCGTTCATTGCGGAACTCGGCGCCCAGAACGCGCAGCGCGGACGCGAGTGGTGTTCCGTATTTTTCGGTCTGAACCAGCGTCGTAACAACCCCGCGAACAGCCTCCAGATTGACACGATAGGACAGGTTTTCAAGCGCCTGTCGCCGTTCGGTCAGGAACGACAATTCGATCGAGGTCAATGCAAACTCTTCGCCAAGGTCGGGATAGGCCTTGCCCAATTCGCGGCTGACGCGGGCAAAGGCTGAGTCCACGGTCAGACCCGCTTCGGCACAGATAACGATGAGGTCGAGCGCATCGGGAAGGCCCTTGCGGATTCCGTCGGTGCGCTTGGCGCGCTTGTTATTCACCCACAAATCGGGCGCTTTATAGGCGAGCAGCAATGGCACGGCGAAACCGCCGAATTTCTTGAGCGATGACCATGCGGGGAAAAAGTCGATACCATAGATCAAAAACGCCATGATACTGCCGATCACTATCGGTAAAACCATGCGGGCAAAGATGATGGTGACGGCCACGTCCTTTGAACGGATGCCAGCCTGCGCAAGGCGTTGCTGCACATCCTTGACCTGATCGTCCTGCAACACTTTGAGCGATGACAACATGCCACGCATACGGTTGGTCGTGACGTTTTTCTTGACCAATTTGGCTCGGCGCTTGGCTGTGGAGGCGACAATACCGGCCTTAAGCTGTTCACGGCGCTCGTTCAACGATTTGACGCGGCGCAACATCGGGTTGCGCACCGTGGCTGCGCCGTAAATCGCTACGAGCACGGCACCAACGCCCAAGGCCGCAAGCATGGTGCCAACCCACACGACATCGACCCCCATAATCAGGTAGGACGGTGTCGCTTCGGCTGCTGTTACTGCTGCGGTCATGATGCTGTTGATACCCATGCCATCAAATCTCGAAATTGACCATTTTGGCCATGATGAAAACGCCCATACTCATCCAGCATAGCCCGCCCAGACCCGTCAGCATGACGCGCTGGTCGTATAATGGCCCGGTCCATGGGAAAAAGGCGGCGGTATAGCTTGGGTTCATTACCGTAACGAGGATGAAAACAAGGAAAGGCAGAGCTCCAACGATCCATGCCGATGCTTTGGCTTCGGACGACATCGCCTTGATCTTGAGCTTCATCTGCGCGCGTTTGCGCAGCACTTCGGACAGATTGGCTAGCGTTTCAGCCAAATTTCCGCCCGTTTCGCGCTGTATGGCCAATGTGATGCAAAAAAACTGAAACTCTGGTGTTCCCAGCGTATCGGCGCTGTCTTGTAGCGCCTGCTCCATGGATTTACCGATGCGGATACGCTCCATGACCTGTTTGAACTCAACACCCACCGGCCCCGGCACTTCGGTGCTGACCGCCTGGAGCGTTTCTGCGATCGGCAAGCCGGAGCGCAAGCCGCGTACCAACAGGTCGATGGCATCGGGGAAGCGCGCGTTGAATTGCTTGATACGTTTAGCGATCAATTTGCCGACAAACATGTGCGGCAAGCCCATGCCCACAAACAGCCCAGACAAAATTGCGAACAGAAATGGCGCGCCAACCGACAACAACACGATGGCAACGACGACACTGGCACCAACACAGATCGCCATATAGCGGGCCAGCGTCCATTTCTTGCCAGTCTGTTTCAGGCGAAGCGCCAGTTTCTCCGGGTTTGGCAGCAATTTTGCTAGCCCCAGATCTTGAGAGGGCAAACGCGTGGCTATCGTCTTGCGCATCTGTGCAGCCAGCGCCGCTTCGTTTGATGGAACCAACCGATCACGCAAAGCGGCGACGCGGCGCTGCAAAGCCTTTTCCGGATTGGGGCCGGAGAAGGCAAACAGCAGCAGTACCGTCACCGCCATAAAAGCGCCTGCGATCAAGAAAAATGTGCTGTCCATATATGGCTAGGCTTCCTGCTGAAGTTGCGGCGGCTTAACTCTTGCCTCTTTTGGATAACAGACTGCCAACACTGCCGATTTTTCCGAGCAAGGAAGTCGACTTGACGGAAGATTTAGTGTTGCCAGTTCCCGAAGTAGCCCCTTCGCCCTCTTCTTCATCCGCCGCACTCAGAACGAGCTGACACAAACGGTTGAATGGCTGAGCCAATTTGGTACCGCGTGACACTTCGGCCAAGCAATTACCAAGTTTGGCGGATTTGACGGCCAATTTGGGGTCAGCAGCTATGATGATGTCGATTGGCCGTTCGATCGACGATTCAAAATCCTTGCGAGAGATTTCGCCGCCGCTTGCCGGAACCTTGTTGGCGACGAGGATGACGCGCGCACCGGGGCAGGTCGATTTGAATCCTGCGAGCAGGCGGATGGCATCACGTGCCGAAGCCAGCGTCAATTCTGTGACCAGCACCACGGTCTGCACGTCGTTGAGCAGGTGCGGATAGGTAATCATCATGTTACGCGGCAAATCTATGACGGTCGATTCGAACGCGGCGGTGATTTCTTCGCGCAGGTGAAAAAATGTTCCACCGTCGCTCAGCAATGGCTGATTGATTGGTGCCTCAGCCGACAAAATCGCCAGATTATCGTTCGCGCGCACCATGGCGCGTTCGATGAACAGGCCGTCGATACGCGAAGGGTTGTCGATGGCGTCAATCAACCCGCGCCCAGGTTCGAGGTCGAGCGTCAATGCGCCAGTCCCGAAATGGACGTCGAGGTCGAGCAGGGCCGCCGAACGTTTGGCGCTTGCCCCCATCAACCATGCCAGCGAAGTTGCGATCGTGGATGCGCCAACGCCTCCGCGTGTGCCGACAACGGCGGTCAACGTGCGCGTTACTTTATCCACCGGTTCGGCAAGGCGCGGGGCATTGAGCATTGCTTGGGCGTGCATCAACACATCGCGCACCTGTTCGGGGAACACGGGTTTGAGCAGATAGTCGTGAATGCCGCTGGCTTGCAGGTCACGATACAGGCGAACATCGTTGACCTGCCCCATGGCAATAACCACGGTGCCGGGTTCGCACACTTCGGCCAGACCGTTAATGTCGTTGATCGGGTCGCTCGATTCGGACAGATCGACCAACAGGATGTTGGGGCTGGCCGTGATTGACAAGGACTGGACCGCATTACGCAAGCCGCCCTTGTGGACCTTTTCCACCAACCAACCCATGTCGTTGACAATGGGTTTGACGGTTTCAACCGTATCGTCGTCGCACAGATAGGCGGCAAAGGATTCGCGGGTTTGTTGACCCATGCGGAATGGAGCGTTCATCGGCCACCTCCTGAAGAACCACCGCCCTGTGTGCCGCTGCTGGGCAAGCCCGCTGCGCCGGTTGGGGTGGCTGCACGATATGTATTGATTGCGCGGGTTGCCGCGTTGGGATCGTTTGTCGTGCCGGGCTGTCCGCTGACCAGATCGGTCGGATCGGCCACCATCGCAGCAAGGTTGGAATTGCTGGCGCAGCCATAATTGGCCGAGGTATTATTACCCCAATTGGCATTCATCCGCTGGCTCCAGTCCGGGCAGCCCGAAACATGAGCCGAAGATCGGGTGATGACCACGCGGATCGACCCAGGAGCAATCGCGCCGCTCGTTAGCGGGGCATGATCGGAAAGCAGTAACCCCTTGCGCGTAACCATCATTGCAACGCCATCGCGGGCTGCGCGGGCATTATAGGCACCGCTATCATCGACCGAGATTGTGTCACCATAGCCGATTTCCATCGCGTCGAGCCAATCAGAGACGCGGCGCATTTCGACGGGGCCAAGCACGCCATTGGGAGCCGCGACATCGAGCGCATAATTGGCCACCCGAACAATCGGCTGGTGCACAGATTCAAGGCTGCGGTTCATGGCACCGGGGGTGCCGACGCCCATACAGCCGGACAATGTGGCCCCTATGACAAGGGCGGTTGCGGAAATTGCGAGGCGCATTTTTGCCATCCTTCCTATCCAATCAATTCGGGCTGTAGCTAAAGCCGGGGGCGGCCGCAGCTGCGGCCTCACGACCATTGCGACGATTACGATTATTGCCGTTGCCGTTGCCGTTGCCGTTGGTGTTGGCGGCTTGTGGCGCGGCGGCGGGTTGCGCTGGTAATCCGCCTGCTCCGGGGCTGGCGGGTGTTCTAGGTGTTGGCGTTTCGAGCGTAGGCATCGGACGCTCACCGCCCGTCTGTCCATCGACTACACCGCCCAACAGGCGCTGGCCCATCGTCGCATTTTGCAACGCATCGGTTGGCAGGCGAATCTCGTTCGCGTTCACCGGGCGCACCAGATAGGGTGTAACAACAATGACAAGTTCGGTGTCGCCGCGCCGGAAATTATCCGAACGGAACAAATTGCCTAGGATTGGCAAGTCGCCAAGCCCGGGGGTCTGATCGACCGCACCGGATGAACGATTGCTCATCAATCCAGCGATCATAAAGCTTTCGCCCGAACCCAATTCCACCGTCGTTTCCGCGCGGCGAACCGTCAGAGCAGGGACCGAGATACCGTTCAGCGTGATCGCGCCTTCTGATGTCAATTCAGACACTTCGGGGCGGACGCGCAGCGAAATGCGCCCATCGGACAACACCGTTGGTGTATAGGCTAGGCTGACACCATATTTGCGATATTGGATAGTGATCGACCCCGTTGCAGGGTCTGGCACAGGAATGGGATATTCACCGCCCGCTAGGAAATCTGCGGTTTCGCCCGATACGGTCGTCAGATTTGGCTGCGCCAAGGTCGCGACCATGCCCGAGCGTTCAGCAAGGTCAAGCGCGGCCAAAATGTTCAGCCCAAACACGCGGCCCGCTGCGCCAAGCGTATTTGCGCCCGCAAGCCCAGCCAATGTTGTGAGCAGCGGCGGGTTGTTCGATGGTGCTCCGGTAGCGTCATAAGTGTATGGGGTCGCGGGTGCTATCGTGCCGATGTTACGGCGTGGAATGGCACCAAAGGCAAAGCCCGAAGTTGTATCACGGGTCAATACATTACCGCCGATTTCACGAACCAGACTGCGGTTCACTTCGGCTATCCGCACCTGCAGATTGACCTGCAGCGGGGTCGCGGTTTGCAGGCGGCTGAGCACGCGTGTGCCCTCACCGACAAAGGCGGTAACCAGACGGTCGGCTTCTGCTGCGTCATCGGGTGAAGCGACGGTCCCCGTCAACAACACGATGCCATTCATGGTGGTCACATTGACATGCGCATCGGGCATGGCGAGCAGCAGCATCTGGTCGATGGTTTCGATGTTATTGCCAACGCGTGTGACGACCGAATAGACGACCCGCCCCGCTGCATCGGTGGCATAAACGCTGGTTTCACCAGGTGTTTTGCCGAACACATAAAGCTGGGTTGATGAACGCACTTGGACATCGGCAACGGCCTGATTGGCGACGAAAACGTCGACCATCGGTGATGGCAAGTTAATCAGGCGCCCACGACCAACCGACAGCAACAGATCGTCCCGTTCGGTTTGTTCGCCAGGTGCGGCGAGCACTGCCGCTGGCAGGGCAGCTATCGCGACGATGGAAAGACCCATCGCCATGACACTGGCACGCAATGATTTGCGCAGGGGAATGCTGGTTTTCATGGGCTTACCTTCCAACCGGAACGATGGTGACTTGGTCGCCGCGAACGACGCGGACACTTGGACCAGAAACGACAGGAGCTGCAGGGACATTGCTCTGTGGCCCACCCGCATTGCCGCCGCCGCCAGCGTCGGCGCTGCGTTGACGCGGAACTGTGCGGCGTTGATATCGTGATACATCGCCGCCTGTGACACCTGTGACACCGCGATCCGATGGGCGGCTGTTTGAGCGGTTCAGCAATCGCGCTTCGCCGGCACGGTCGCCGTCGCCGGCGACATCGACAGCGCCAGAGGCAATGGCTTCGTCGAGTTCTGACTGGCTATCAGCCAGTGAACGCAGGGCCAGCGACAAAGTGCCGACAGAGCGGGCCACCGAAATTTTCTCTGCTATGCGCGGCGTAACTTCGATGGTCACGGTCGAATAGACGGCTGGCGTTGAATTGCCATTCTCATCCGTCGGTGCCGTGCGTTGATCAACCGCGAGGACGCGAAGATTGTGGACAATTGTTTCGGTGGTGCGCAGCGCGCTATCCTCACCTTCAATCGTCTGGGTCAGCATCATGTCAACATGGTCGCCTGGGAACACAAAACCGGCAACGCCCTGTTCTGCCGACAGCGGAACGGTGATTGCGCGCATTCCGGCACCAAGTGCGGCGGCAAGGAAGCCGCGATCCTGCGGGTTAACCAGTGAACCCTTGGTCACTGGCGCGCCCGAAGTGAGTGCGATGCGCACGACAGAACCGACCAGTGCTTCGGTATTCGCTGCGCCTTCCATATAATATTGGTCGGCACGGACCAGTCCTTCGGGCCATGGTTGAAAACGCAGAGCATCGGCGGTCAAGATGGTCCCTACAGGCAAGGATCGCGTGGCGACCATGACCTTTGGACCCGAGACCGTAGGCGCAGCTGCGGCACGCGCTTGCGGGGTGCTCGACCCGCGCAATAGAGAGTTGACGCCAAAGGCGGCTCCCAATGCGATGATCATAGCCCCGATGATCAGGATGACCTTTTTCATATCCATGACTGTTTTGCCTCCTCGTCCGGACTATCCGGGCGGCTTTCATTCAAGTTGCGGGGATAGACGGGAAATGGTTAATAAACTGTTGGTGAAGCGCCCAGAATCCGGCAAACGCTATAGCCACACCATAGGGCACCTCTGGGTTGGGCGCGGTCTTGCTCAATTTTTGCCGCAGCAACATGACCCCGGCGATGACGCCGCCAATCAATGCCATCACCAACAGCAGCGAAAGGATGAGGCGCGCGTCAATCCATAGCGCCAGCGCACCAATCATCTTGACGTCGCCGCCGCCGATGCCGCCAATGGCAAACAGCGCAGCAAATGCAGCGAAAACTGCGATGGCTGATCCGAATTGCCAGCCAATGTCAGGCCATAATGCCAATCCTTGTGCCCACCACGCTAATGGCGCGGTCAAAGCGATCATGAGGTTCAACCAGTTTGGAATGATGCGGCTTTTTAGGTCGAAACCGGCTGCTACGAGCAGCATGACAGCCAGCAAAATGGCGCAAAGCAGCATTGACGTTCCCCAGATCATGAACAATGCCTAGACGAACACCCTTACCAAACCGTAACGAAGCACCATGATATTAGAATCGAACGCCCCCGCCCGCCGCGCTTTCTCCGCCGAAGCACAGATCATCATGCGCCACGCGGCTGATGGATGGCCGCTGCGTTCGATCATCTGGCCCGCGCCCGCCGATAGGCCGCGCGGGTCGATCCTGTTTCTGGGCGGACGCGGCGATCATTTCGAGAAATATCTCGAGAGTTTTGATGATTGGCGCCTGCGCGGCTGGCAAGTTGAAAGCGTTGATTGGCGCGGGCAGGGCGGATCTGGCCGATTAAGCGCGGACCCGCATGTCGGGCATTGCGAGAGCTTTGCGCGGTGGATTGACGATTTGACGGCATATTATGCTGATTGGATATCACGCGCACCCGGGCCGCATGTTGTCATTGGGCATAGCATGGGCGGGCATCTGGTGCTGCGTGCGCTTGGCGATAAGCGGATAGTGCCAAACGCCGCTATTTTGGTTGCGCCGATGCTGGGTTTTACCGCGCCCTATCCCGACAGCGTCGGCCACTGGGTTGCGCGGACGATGTGCCGCTTCGGCGATCCCGCGCGCGCGGCATGGAAGGTTAGCGAGAAGCCTGGCAGCAAAATCAGCCTGCGCCAGATGCTGTTGACCCATGATGATAGTCGTTACGCCGATGAACTATGGTGGCGAGCAAAAGACCCGACATTGGAGCTTGGTCCGGCAAGCTGGAAATGGGTCGAGCAAGCCTATGCCTCGTTCCATCACTTTGGTCAGCCGGGGTTGCTGGAGTCGGTTCAGGTGCCCGTGCTAACGCTGGTGGCATCGGCCGACAAATTGGTGTCACCAGCGACGGCACAGCGGCTGTCGGCGCGACTGCCCCTTGGGCAAACGCATGTCTATGGCCGTGAAGCCGCGCATGAACTGTTGCGCGAAGTGGATAGCGTGCGCAATGACGCCCTAGGGCGGATTGACGCATTTTTAAATGAGGAAGCACCTAAGTAATGATCCGTTACGACGTTGCCATCATCGGCGCTGGTATTGCAGGCGCGGGCCTCGCCGCCGAAATTGCGCCGCATTGCTCCGTGCTGATGCTAGAGGGGGAGGACCAGCCTGGCTATCACTCGACTGGTCGCTCAGCCGCTTATTGGAGCGAAAGCTATGGCGGCCCTGCTATCCAGCCATTGAGCAGTGCGTCGGGGCATGTTTTACGCGCGGGCGGTTTCCTAGATCCGCTGGGCGCGCTGCAAGTCGGGCGCGCGGATGATCGCGGCAGGATGGACGCCTATATCGCGCGCTACGCCGATTGCGGCGTTGCGATGAACGAAGTGGATCCGCACACCCTTGTTTCTGGGCTGCGCGATGATTGGGTGCTGGGATTGTATGAACCATCGTCGTCGTCGATTGATGTTGGCGGGGTGCATGGCCAAGCGCTGGCGGCGGCCAAGCGCGCTGGCGCGGTGTTGACGACACGCGCGCGGATGATTGCGGCACGGCGCGAAGGTGGTGATTGGATAATTGAAACGACGGCGGGCAATTTTTGCGCTGGGATATTGGTCAATGCCGCTGGCGCTTGGGCGGATGAGGCCGCGTCGATGGCGGGCGTCCACCCGCTTGGCATCACCCCCTACCGCCGCACCGTGGTGCAGCTGCGCACTGATCCCGTGGTTCCGCATGGCATCCCGCACGTGTCCGATTTTGAAGGGACATTTTATTTCAAACCCGAAGCGGGCGGCAAATTGTGGCTCAGCCCGCATGACGAAACCCCGGTTGAACCGCATGATGTAGCCCCTGAGGAATTGGACGTGGCCATAGCGATCGACCGATTTGAGCATGTTGTTGATTGGCGTGTTGCAGGGGTCGAGCGGCGTTGGGCCGGCCTACGCAGTTTTGCACCCGACCGTTTGCCCGTTTATGGCTTTGCTGCGGATTGCCCCAGTTTTTTCTGGTGTGTGGGGCAGGGCGGTTTTGGCATCCAGACCGCGCCCGCCGCGTCGGCGGTGGCGGCGGCGCTATTGTTGGGCCACGCGCCAGCCGACTTTGTCGCCAATATTGATCCAGCGCATTATCGGGCCGATCGATTCAAAGGATAGTTGCGTTTAACTGTAACTACGGCAATCCTGCACTGGTCAGCGAATCAATATAGAGGGAGAACGAAGATGGCGCATTATTTTGAAATCAAGAAGAGCGAGAAAAACGGCGAATATCGCGCCTATTTCAAATATAACAGCGAAACTATTTTTTGGACCGAAGGGTATAGTTCCAAATCCGGTGCAGAAAATGCCATCGCATCGATCAAGAAAAATGGGCCCGACGCCCCGACCAAGGACGATTGATTAGCCGCGCTTAGCAGCAGACAGTGCAGCGTCGCTAGCCAGCTGATCCGCGCGTTCGTTGTCGGCATCGCCGGCATGCCCCTTGACCCAGCGCCAATCAATTTTGTGGCGCTGGGCTGCGGTGTCCAACGCCTGCCACAGGTCGGCGTTGGCGACGGGTTTTTTGGCGGCGGTGCGCCAGCCATTGCGTTTCCAGGCAAATATCCATTTGGTGATGCCGTCGCGCACATAGACGCTGTCGGTGGTCAGCCGCACATCGCAGGGGCGCGATAGTGCTTCGAGCGCCTTGATCGCGGCCATCAATTCCATACGGTTATTGGTGGTGTCTGCCACAAAGCCCGACAGGTCTTTCTCGACGCCGCCGAAGCGCAAGACCGCGCCCCAGCCGCCGGGCCCGGGATTGCCCTTGCACGCGCCATCGGTGGCGATTTCCACGACTTGCCGCCCAATCATTGGGGCGCTCACAGCGCAAATATTTCGCGCGGATCGGCCGATTGAAATACCTGTAGCCGCCGTAAATAGGGCAGTGGATCTTTGCGTGTGACCAGCGCATCGGGCGGTGTTTCGATCCAGTCGAGCGCGCGCGTCAACAAAAATCGCATCGCGCTTCCCCGCGCAAGCACGGCCACGGCGTCGCGTTCATGCGCTGTGAATGGACGAACCGCCTGATATCCACTCGCGAGCGCTTCTGAGAGTGCCGGAAGGCATTGTGAACCATCGTGGCTGAAACACCATGCGCCGTGCGTTACCGCAAAATCATAGGCTGTGATGTCGCGGCATGCGAAATAAAAATCAATGATGCCCGATACATTTTCGCCAATCATCAGCACATTGTCAGGGAACAGGTCGGCATGAATTACGCTGCGCGGCAAATGGTCGGGCCAGTTGGCGTGCAGATAGTCCCATTCGTGTGACACAATGTCGAGCAGCCCGGGGATTATGCCGTCAAGCGCGGTATCCATGCGGTCGATAAGGGCACGCCATCCTGAAACGCTTAATATATTATCGGGGCCAGAACCAAAATCGCTGACGCTGTTGTGCATCCGGGCCATAGCCGCGCCCGCGCTATAGGCCTGTCTGCTGGTCGGGCGACTGACGGATACGCCGGGTAAAAATTGGATCAGGCACGCGGCTTTGCCCGCTAGACGTTGGATATGCTGACCGGACAGATCGGGCAGGATGCGCGGGACCGGATTGCCTGCTGCCGCCAGATGATCGATCAGCGCGATAAAAAAGGGTAGATCGTCGGCGTCAACACGCTTTTCGTAAAGCGTCAATATGTATCGCCCGTCAGACGTATCGACCAAATAATTGCTATTTTCCACACCCTCGGCAATGCCCTTGACGCTGATCAGCGAGCCGACGCCATAGCGGTCGATGAATTGGGCAATATCTTCGGCACCGACATGCGTGAACACTGCCATCAGGCGATTTCCGAAGGCTCTAAGCCACGCGGCAATTTGAAAACCATCGATTCCGCAACTGTTTCAAGCGGTTGTTCTGTAACGCAAAACCGCGTCGCCAATCGCTCTATCACTTCGCGGACAAGCAGTTCGGGGGCCGACGCCCCAGCCGAGAGGCCGACGGTCGATACGCCGCCTAGCCACTCAAAGGCGATTTCATCGGCGCGTTGAATCAGCCGCGATTCGGTGCCCATTCGTTCGGCGACTTCAACGAGTCGCAGCGAGTTGGAACTGTTGGGTGCGCCGATGACCAACATCAATTGGCATTGCTGGGCTATCGCTTTGACAGCAGCTTGCCGATTTGACGTGGCATAGCAAATATCCTCGCCCTTTGGCGCTATAATATTGGGGAAACGGGCGATGAGCGCTTCGACAATCGCCGCCGTATCATCCACCGACAATGTGGTTTGCGTCAGGAAAGCCAGATTGTCAGGGTCGGGTGGACACAGCGCGGCGACATCCTCGACCTTCTCCACCAATGTCATTGCGCCTACGGGCAATTGCCCGAACGTGCCAATGACTTCAGGGTGGCGCGCATGGCCAATAAAAATGATGTGGCGGCCCGCTTCATAATTACGCTCTGCCTGCCTGTGCACTTTGCTGACCAATGGGCATGTGGCGTCAAGATAAGATAGGCCGCGTGCTTCGGCCTTTGCCGGCACCGCTTTGGGCACGCCATGCGCGCTGAACACCACGGGGACACCATCTGGCACCTCGTCGAGGCTTTCGACGAAGATAGCGCCTTGAGCCTTGAGATTGTCGACGACAAATCGGTTATGGACTATCTCGTGCCGCACATAAACGGGCGCACCATATTTGGCGATGGCCAGCTCGACGATACGGATAGCGCGGTCAACCCCTGCGCAAAAGCCGCGCGGCGCAGCGATCAGGACACGCAGGGGTGGCAATGCGCCGATGATTGCAGAATGGGCCTGCGTGATTGTGGCAATTGGCGCGTTCATATTGAGCCTTTCTATGCGTGCTCCATTCATCGGGCAAGTGTCATCGCTTGCATATTGCTCCGTTGCGGGGCAGGGAAGCAGCCTACAGCAAAGCGTCCGGGCGGGGGCGCATGGAATAGGATATTGCCACCAATGAACGCATTGTTTCGCCTTGATAGCCGCGCCGCAACTATGATGGCTATTGCGGCATCGCTCACACTGGTCGGTTGCGCCCGCGACAATGAACTCGACCTCAGTTCTGGCGTCGGTATTACCGCCACGCGTAGCCTGTGCCCCGCTGTGGGCGTCCCGGTCTATACTGGCGATGTAACCCTGTTCGATCCTGCCGACAGTCGCGATGCCCGCGCGATAGACGTTGTCGCCAGCATCACCAATGTGCGCACGACTTGCAATGATGTTGAGGCGCGCGTTTATGTTGGCGCGACATTCGACGTTCGGGCAACACGGCGCGACGCTGGCCCTGCGCGCGATGTTCAATTGCCCTATTATGCCACGATTTTACAAGGCGGCACGGCTGTGGTCGCCAAGGATAATAACGCCGTGACCATCCATTTTGCCGAAGGGCAGACGCGCGGCAACGGCACTGGCACCGGCGGTGCCTATGTTGATCGCAGCGTGCTCGAACTGCCCGCCGACATCCGCGAACGCATCACCCGCCGACGACGCGCAGGCGACCAAGATGCGGCGGTTGACCCTCTGTCCGAAACCGATATCCGTGCGGCGGTGACCCGTGCGACGTATGAATTGCTGATCGGGTTCCAGTTAACGCAGGATCAATTGCAATATAATGTGACGCGCTGAGCAGGGTGACATAATTTTATATCGTCATTGCGAAAAACGGTATGGCGAAGCAATCTGGATTGCTTCGCTTCGCTCGCAATGACGAAATGTGTCAACATTGCGCTCAATGGACCATTTCATAGCTATGACCATCTACTCCACCATCGCCAGTCAATTGGATGCTGCGCTTGATGCCTTAGAAACCGAGGGTGTTTTACCCATCGGCCTGTCGCGCACCGCGATAACGCTGGAGCCACCGCGCGATCCCGCCCACGGCGACATGGCAACCAACGCCGCGATGGTGTTGGCGAAACATGCGGGCACTAGCCCGCGTGTGTTGGCTGAGCAACTGTGTGCGGTCTTGGCGCAACGCAAAAGTGTCGCGAGTGCCGATGTTGCCGGACCGGGCTTTATCAACCTGCGTTTGGATGAGGATGCTTGGCGCGGCGAGCTGGCTACGATTGCGCAGCGCTCTGGCGATTATGGCCGCTCGGACAACGGTGGCGGCATGACCGTCAACATCGAATATGTCTCCGCCAATCCGACGGGGCCGATGCATATGGGCCATTGCCGTGGTGCGGTGGTGGGTGATGCGCTCGCCACCCTGCTCGAATATTCGGGGCACAAGGTGGTCCGCGAATATTATGTCAATGACGCGGGCGGGCAGGTTGATGTCCTCGCACGTTCGGCACATTTACGCTACCGTGAGGCGCTAGGCGAGGATGTTGGAGAGGTGCCAGAGGGGCTATACCCCGGCGATTATCTGATTCCGGTGGGACAGGCGCTTGCAACAGAGCATGGCGAGCGCTTTGCCACCGCCCCCGAATCCGAATGGCTCGCCCCGTTCCGCAGCTTTGCGGTTGCAGCGATGATGGACCTGATCCGCGCGGATTTGGCGCTTCTCGGTATTCATCACGACATTTTCTCGTCCGAAGCCGAATTGCAAGCGGCAGGAATGCCAGAAGCGGCAGAGGCGTGGCTGCGCGCGCATGACTTGGTTTATGACGGTGTCTTAGAAGCCCCCAAGGGTGAAACCCCCGAAGATTGGGAGCCGGTGGTGCTGCCGCTGTTCCGCTCGACGCGCTATGGCGATGATCAGGACAGGCCAATCAAAAAATCAAACGGCAGTTGGACCTATTTTGGCGCCGACCTTGCCTATCATCATGAAAAGGCCAAGCGGTCCGATGCGCTGATCGACATTTGGGGGGCCGACCATGCGGGCACCGTCAAGCGGATACAGGCGGCGGTGGCGGCGTTGACCGAAGGCAAGACGCGCTTTGATGTGCGGCTGGTGCAGATGGTACGGCTAATGCGGAATGGCGAGCCGATCAAAATGTCCAAACGCTCTGGTAATTTCGTGACGCTTGCTGATGTTATCGGCGAAGTCGGCAAGGATGTCGTGCGTTTCACCATGCTCACGCGCAAAGCCGATGCTCAGATGGATTTCGACTTTGCCAAAGTGGTCGAAGCGTCAAAGGACAACCCTGTTTTCTACGTCAATTACGCTCATGCCCGTATCCATTCGCTGGCGCGAAAAGCGAAAGAAGCTGGAATACAAGCGCCGTCTGACGATGCGCACATTGACCTGTCCCATTTAGATACAGTGGATCTGGACCTCGTGCGTTTGGCCGCAACATTTCCGCGCGTGGTCGAAGCGGCAGCGAATGCGCGTGAACCGCACCGAATTGCCTTCTATTTGGGTGACCTAGCCGCCGCTTTCCATGGCTGGTGGAATCTGGGCAATGATGATGCCGCGCGCCGCGCCATATTAGCTGATGACTTGTTAACCACGCATGCTAGGCTTTTCTTAACCCGCGCAATCGGGCAAATACTACGCAACGGACTGGCGCTGATGGGGGTGGAACCAGTCGAGGAGATGCGATGATGAACGATCATGACGGTGCGCCGCTGAACTTTGACGAAGAAGAACGGCTTCCTTGGCTTGAGCCAATCGAAGATATGGACGAAAGCGGGGTTTCCATTGGGCGGTTGCTCGGCCTAGTCGTTGCCGGTTTGGTTGTCATCGGTGCCGTCGTTGGCGGTCTGTGGTGGTGGCAGAATGTCGGCGGGCGCCCACGCGGTGAATTGATTGCCGCGCCAGAAGGCGATTATCGTGGCCCTGCGCCTGCAGAGCCTGGACGCTTTGATGGCGATGGTGACGTTGCCGTTGCAGCA
>ERZ1292633.735-Hain-H41-02um-R1-735-length-37013-cov-7_pt1 | contig 35094 bp, 25 predicted proteins | sample MGYA00564406_ERZ1292633 | MGnify/ENA primary metagenome ERZ1292633 (study PRJEB36523, sample SAMEA6512639) | groundwater metagenome | collected 2019-01-08 | study: AquaDiva: Metagenomics assemblies of 32 groundwater samples
CGACGCGAGTTATATTCCTGCAGAATAAGGAGCTGACCAGTCGCGTTCTGTGCTTCCTCAGCCCCTGCGAGGTCGCCGTTTACAACGACTCGCTGAACCCTGGCGCAACGTGCATCCAGCGGCCCGATCGCATCGTTTCGCTTGCTCGCGGCGGGGCCACGGTCACATGTGCGTGCGAATGGCCGCAGTCGGACAACAAGACGCTCTGTTCGATGCTCGTTTGCGGCATGAGCGACGGCCAACTCGTTGTGTACAGTGCTCTCACGGGTCACTCACAACTGATCCTGAGGCACCCCACCCGGCCGCCGACGCGCCACCACGTCTCGCGCGCGGAAAGCCGCGGCCGCGGCTCCGTGGGGTCCTCCGCTGCTGTCGTCGTTCCAAGTCGCGGAAGCCGACGCAGTGCCAAGGGGGGGGACACCACATCGGGCGCGGTGGGACTGCCTCAGGCTGTCGAAGACGCCGTGTGGCTGAGCGGTAAAGAGCTCCTCGCGACGTGCACGGGCGACGCCGCAATTTTTTTCTGGGATTTACGACGCAAATCTCTCGCGCTGGTTTTCGACGTACCAGCACTGCGACCGCCGGAAGCAGAATGCATTTTGTGCTTAGCCACGGATCCGCAGTCACGGTGCCTTGTATCCAGCTGTGACAAAGGCATTGTGTACGTCCGGGACATCACGTCGCTGCCGCAGGCCAATCGGGGCGAGTTTTCTGCGGCGCAACTCGTCTTGACCAGCGTTTTCCGCGCGCACGCGGGTCCCATCACGGCGCTTTGCGTCTGCTGGTCTCGTCGGGCGATCGTGACGCTTGGCGCCGACACACTGGTGCGGTTCCACATTCTCGACATGAAGCCGATGGCTCTCGAGGGGGAGGGGAAACGCGTTCCCTTACTACGAAGAACGATGACGATGGGATACGCTGGCCAGCGCGAGCTGTGGCGCCGTTCTAAACTGAGCACCTTCAACAGCGATCCCCACCTGCAGCTGTCTGTGGACGAACAGGACGTCAGCGCACTATGTGCGCTGCCGCTTGGATCGGTGCCTTCAAGTCGCCGAGGAGCGTCTCGCGGTCTTCGAAGCGATCAACCGGGAACCTCCTTTTTCCTCACCGCGGATGTGTCGAGTCGTCAAGGCGACGCGGACCGACCGGGGAAGACCACAGGGATCGCGGGTTCGTCGATGGCGCCTTGGGACGCGAGCAAAATCGACAACTTTCAGACTCTTCCCGCATCAACCGACCGCGGTGACGCACAGTCGCTCCTCGCAGCAGGCCTGTGGAGTCCACCAGCAGCGGGAGGGGTGGCCCGAAGTAACGGTGCGTCGATTAAGGCAGGAGCGGTTGATGGGCCCCGATGGGTCGGCACGTTCGATTCCAAAGGCCGCCGGCGCCGCAAGTTTCGCGGGCAAGGCACCACCGGTGACGACGACGATTCAGCGGCTCCACGCGGTGGGTCTCTGAAGTCCTCGGTTAACGTCATGCTCAGCGACCACAGGGAAATCCGCCCGCTCACCCCAGCGGTCGTACTGCCACCGCCCGAACCTGTCGACACCAGTTCACTTTCGCTGCCCGCGATTCCAGTGTCGTCTAGTTTGACACGCGGGGGTCATCAGCGGGACTTATCTCCCGCGAGCTTGAGAGCGAAGCTCAAGGGGGCGCACTCCGCGCCGATCGACGCAAGTCACGATGCCTCGCCGTTGGTGGAAATTCACCGGAAAACGCTTCAGCGCGCCGGGGACAAAACACGGATCATCTTCGAGAGACGACAGGAAAAGCTTGACCAGCAGGTGCGACGCAATGATGACGACCGCTTGAGCGAGCCCGCACCCGATGGCGTCAAACCTCGAGGGGCGCCACATGGTGGTGGCCTCATGACGCCGATATCGGAACCCCCTGCCGACATGCGAAGCCGGGTGGACCGGGCGCAGCGCTCGGACCCGGAGCACTGGGCGCAACGTGCGACGTCCCTGCTCCCCCTCGTGGCGATGCCACGGTCGCAACCGCAGCCGGTCCACTGACAGCAAGGCCCGTGCAAGTAGTACAGTACTGTATGGTAAACGTACGTTCGCTAGAGCATTTGGAACCGGATACGTCCACATGATCGAAAAATCGGCTTATGTGTTGCTAATCTTTACCAGACGAGTCAAAAAATTGATGAGGACATTGAGTTGCCGATGCTGAATCGAAGGCAACCACCACCTTGCCTGGCGGCGCGGCAAATCGGCTGGCTGAAGCTCCTTAGTTGTACTCTCATCTCGATTGAGTTGGCCATTGTGTGGAGCTCCACGGTTTCGTCGCACGAACTTTGTCGATCCGGTGCCGTCGGGCCTTCGACGTGTGGAAGTCACGATTCCGACCACGTCGCGCCCTCACATCCGCAGCGGCACGGCGCTCCGCCTGCGATCGTAGGCAACTTTGCCCGGTGGCTGACGACGCTTCCCGGTGTGAAGGTGCACGACGCATTGCGTCTTGTCCCGATGAAGGGCCACGTGGAGGACGACGACGGCACGTGGGCGTGGCGCGTCGTCGCGTCCGGCTTACCTTTGCTCTACGAATCATCAACATCGCCACGCGACAAGGTGGGCCTGACGTTTTCGGTTGGCGCTGGTCGCGGACAGCCTGCGAGGGCCGGGATCGTAGTTCGAAAGGGCGACGTTCTTATTTCCGTCCCCTTGGCCCATTCCCTGAGGGGCCGTAGCCACGCCGAGTTGGCATCGCTCCTCCGCCAAAGTTTCAGTTCTCCGAGCACACCGGAGGAGGACAGCTGGAAGCGTCAGAGGAGTTTGCAGACTCCGTACGTGGAGCTTTTGCGCGCGTCCTACTACGCCTCGCTGAGCATGCTGTCTGCGGACGAGGCGGCTCGGTGCCTTAGTCCAGCGTTCATGGACTACTGGAGGTTCATGTCCTCAAGCGGTGGGCACCGCCCGGACCCAGCGACGTGGGCAGTGGAGAGCCGCGCGTTCGACGTTTGTGGTGGCAAGGCCTGCGCCGCGGGTCAGTTCGCGCTGTTGCCACTCCTCGATATGCTAAATCATCGGAATTTCGACCCCACCGCCAAATACGTGATGGACCGGTCCAACGCGACAAGTCCGTCCGCAACGTTTGTCGCAGCGCGTGACATCGCGGACGGTGAGGAAGTCACCTGGCGGTACCTCACCGGCCTTTCCGCGACGAAGAGCGTCATGCTGTATGGTTTCTTTAACGCCAGCGATATTTCCATCGCTGCATTTTCGCTCGCGCCGCAGGAACTCTCGTCAGTGGAAAAGGAAGCCGGTTGCACCGCGGACCAAAATCCCATCAAAATATCGGTGGCCAACGGCCAGCCGACGGGCGAGTCCCTCACTTGCGCCGAGTTGTGGTCGGCACCCAGCCCGTCTTGGCACGCAGCCATCGTCGCGGGGAAAGGCACGTCGGAGGAGAAGCGGCGCCGTCGTCGCACCGCCGTTCGGTATTTGTGCGACTCTCTCGAGCGGGGGGTGCGCCCGGCATTTCCGGAGCGCTATCTGACGTCATCTCCACCCCAGGCGTGGAAGCGTCCTCCCGGTCTCCACCGGTCCTTCATCCCCACCGCGGTCTCGCGTGACTGTTTGGACGGTGATGCATCTGGGCTGCGTGAAAGCAAGCGCGCGGTCTTGGATGCCGTGTTTCAATCCGAAGCGTTTACTCGCGCCGCGTTGGACCGCAATCGCAAATGGTGCTGTGAGATATTGCCGCGGTGATGAGCGACCCCCCAATCGATGTCTCATTCTGTTTACTCATTGCCACAAGCACCAGTCACAAACGCAAACAAGTTATTGCAGCTCTCGCATTGCCGAGATGGGTTGTTCAAACCAGTAGTAGAATCGCCCAGTATTTTTCTCGCATGGCCAAGCGACATTGGATCGCGCTTTTCGCCGCGTTGGCGATTCAGCTCGCCCGCATGGGATACGAGTTTGCGTTTAAGGCAGACTTGTTAGGGAAAGCACAACACCTAAGTGACATCGAAAACGGCTTGCCGATGCTGACCACTACCACGACCACATGGGATGCGGTCGATGGACCCGAAGAGGGTGACAGCGACGACGCACTTCCGTCCCACCATCAGCATCTCACGGCGAGCGGCAATCGTACGTTCAACGTCACGGGCCGAGTAAGCCGCGGCTGCACCTTTCCCGCGCGGTACGCCGACGGGACAGAAATGGAGACCCCTGGCTTCGAGGACTTCGCCATGCTAAACGATACTCACGCGGTCAGCTGCGCAGGTGACCTACGCACACTGTGGCACCCGTCGCAGGACACGGCGACCATGCGGAATGGTGTGTGCGCGCTGGTGGTGCTCACCTATCCGTCCGTTGAGGTCCACCCCTTGTCTATGGAAGGTTTCCCCAGCGACGTCGCCTTTCACCCACACGGCATGTATCTGCGGCGAACAAGCGCGGACCAGCCAGCCGAGTTGTACGTGGTCAATCACGCGTACACACATGGCGGCGAGCGAGTCGACGTGTTTCGCGTCGATGCCACCGGGCGGCGGCTCGCGTACCGCGGCAGCGTCGCGTCTCCGTGGCTCACGACGCACTACAACGGCATTCTGAACGCGTTGGTGGTTGCTGCCGACGGACGGTCCTTCTACGCCACAAGCTGGATGCCGCACCCGGATCCGCCCGAGGGCCGCAAGCAGACGTGGTGGTGGAGTCTCGCGATGAAGGCGCGATTGTTTTTACAGATGGTTGACACGAAGGTGTTGTGGTGCCAGCTGGACGTCGCCGCGCTTTCTCCGTCGGCACCGCCTGTTGCTCCCTTCTGCAAGGTCGTGGCCACCGGCATGATCATGGCGAACGGCATCTCGTGGGCCGCCGGAGGACGACTCGTGGCTGTGGCGGACACAGTTGGCCACTCGCTTTGGCTGATTGACGCATGCGGCGCAGAGGACCTGCCCCCAACGTCGACCTGCCCGTCGCGCGAAGTGTGGCTGCGTCACGCCGCTGACAACCTTCATCTCGAGGGCGACGTGGAAGTAGTTTCACCTCCGCCTCCCGAAACGTCACCGTCTCAGTCAGTCACGATGCGCACAACGCTTCTCACAGGCGCCATCTACCACGTGATGAATGCGGCCAATAGCTTAGATCATCGCGGTACATCGTCGATCCGGGCTCCCGGAGGGTTGACGCGTTTGACGCTGACATTCTCCCGAATCACCGCCGGCTCAGCGAGCCAGGGCGGCATGCGGAGCACGCTGCGTTTGACTCGCCTCGATGAGGAGGACCTCGTGGCCAACAACGGCACCTATTTCTACGGCGCCGCCGGAGGCGTGATCATGAGCGAAGGGGGAACGGAGGTGGCCGTCATCGGATCCTTCAAGTCCCACGGCCTCATGACGTGTCCGCTGTCGTGATCACAACCCCTTTCATGACCTGGCACGCCGCGGGTCAACCACGCACACCATCCACAACGCACGCTTGTTGTTGGCGCGCTTGCTCACTCAGGACAGAGGGGGGGTTGAAAACATGGCTACCTCCAATCGCCGGTCTGTGCCAGTTCGCGGAGCAGGCCACACGTTCGTGGTCATGTCGATACTGCTCTTGGCCCTGTCATTGGAAGACCATTTCAAGCGAGGTAGCCGCCGCGGGGCAGCGTGCGGTCTCCTGTATGCGGCGGCCGACGATCTCACCGTCGTTGCGCAAAATGCTTCTTCGCCATGCCGCGCGTTCGTACAAATGCCATCGTTGCCCCATGTCACCGCAGCAGTTCAGCAAGCCGCTCGAGGGTGGGGCGACGTGAGGGGCATGGCTACCATAGCGACCGACACGGACGGCGCCGACAGTGGGGAAATGACTCGCCCTTCGTCCATCGCCGCGTGTTCGTGGCTTGTCAGGTGTACCCAACGCGCGGCCGACGTGGAAGCAGGTATTCTTTCACTGCCCTGGCTCGCGTACACGAATGGCACTCTTCCCCAGCGGGTGCTGTACGTCGTGCGGCAGTGGCGACGTAACTCCACCCTAAAGTATGCGTATGACTCCGCGGTGCCTCTGTCGACCCCGCCCACGCTATTCCGCGATGTCGAGGTGCAACTCAGCTTTGAATCCTTCACCGACGTCTCCTCAGTCTCCGGCGGATTTGAAGTCCACATTGGTTGCCTTGCAAACACGACCGCTGCAAGTCAGCAAGCCGCTCGGGATGCCGTTGTCACATCAAGCGACGATGCGGCTGTTGGTCGCTTGCTGTCGAAACTATCGGTCGACGACGTACCGTACCGAGGCTGCGCCGCGCCTTCAACTCCCTCCACTGCTCCCCTCACACGAGATTCAGTGGACTTGACGATCGACGCCGATGACAACCTGGTGCTCGTCCCAGGCAACACCCGCGAATTTACGGACTGCTCTATCACCGTTGCGTGCGCTTCGCCGATGGCCCGCGTCGCTTTCCGCAACTGGTCGACCACATCGAACCACCTTGTGTTTGACTACGACGACTGGGTGATCCCACAAGTGTCGTCATCTTCCGGAGGGGAAATCATGTCATTCCAGCGGCAGGTGTATCCCTTCGCCGCCTTCCTTCGGTACGGCGCGTACACTGTGTCACAACACAACGTCAACGCGGCATTCAATACGTCGGTCATGCGGTTTCGTTTCCGGGGCGTTAGCTACTCCCTCATCTCTCGCCTCATCGTGCGCTGCGTCAACGACGCCAGCCAGCGAGTGGCCGTCGATCCTGCTTATCTCAGCGCCGTTGTGTCTTCTGCCGCGCCAAATTTTCCTCGTTTTTCCCCATCGTTCTGTGATTCTCAGAATCCTGCGCTCGCCGTGCGCTACGGAGGACCGTATGCCCCGACGCTCGCCACATTGGCCGAGCGGCCGGTGGTCCTGTCCCCATTAGTAAGGGATGGGAGCGCCTGCTACCTCTCCGACGGCGATGGGGCGGGCTCCTCGTGGTTTTCGGAAACGACGTACACCGGAGTCGTGGACTGTTCGCCTTTCAACATCGGCAAATCGATGGACGCGGAGGACCGTCTCGTCGCCTTGCTAACGGATTTCTCCAGTGACCTTGGCACTGGCCTCCTGTTCACCGTGACAAACGTTCATGCACAGTGGAGGGCAGATGAAGCGACTCGCACGGGTCGCTCGGCGGAAGACATCGGCCAGATGTTCGAGATGGGCCGGTCGCTCTGGCCGAGAAACTTTCTGTTCGCCACGACCATCTCGGTTCCCCCAAGCGAAACGGTCGCGTGGGAGCCTGCGCTCCCAACCATCACCGGCTCGTTTTCAGGCCTTCAAACCATGTTCAGCTGCGTGCCGTTGTCCACGTATCGGCTGGCGTTGCGGCACGTGGCTCTGAAGCGAACCGTGCAACTATCTCCCTACAACTCGTCATTCTCCACAGTTATGGCCCCAACCAGTGACGGCTCATCCCTTTCAAGGCCCATTGTGCCGGACATTATGGGATGCAACCCGGCCGGTGTACCATTCCTCGCCGACTTATCCAAGCCGTTGGCCGCCAGCGTGTCGGACTATCACTTCACGTACGCGACGTCGGTGGTGAACCCACCACCATCGATGGACCTCTCCGCCGTGAATTGGAAGCCGAGCCTCGTTGGGTCGGAATGGGCGGGCGAAGAGGGATGCGGGGTCACAATGCAGTGCCCTGCCACGCATCGAGTTCGCGTGATGCACGTGAGGGCTGAAGCGACGGTGGTCGCGTTTCGATTCGACGGTGTCGTACCGTCCACTGGAATGCTGCGCGGAGGGTCGTTGTCGGCGGAGTTTTCCGCCGACTATAGGGCGAGTATTTCCATCCTGTCGGCGATGATGTCGTACTGGACGCATGAAGTGACTGCCGACGTGGTCACTCCCGCATGGCTGACACCCGCGCAGTCCGTCACCGTCGCGCTACCGAGCACCACCAGGCAATTGGGGTCTCGCGACGTATATTTAAGCGTATCGGCGACCTGTGTCGGGAACGCCGAGGCAGCTGCCGAATTTGACCGCGAGGCCCAGGGTGGCTCCAATGACACGTCGACCGGTGGTGCTTCACTGGAAACGGTCGTCGCGACGTCGTGCGGAAACGACAACTCCACGACGCCCCCTTCGCAACGGCTCGTGGTGATGGACCGCTTGATATTGCGGACGGATGTTGACGGCGCGGGAACGGTGCCGCTGGACAAGGGGATGTTCCTCGGCGGTTGCCGTTGGGACATCCAATGCGCGGATCCGAAGCACGCCCTGCACTTGGACAACTTTTCCGGGCGGGTCGAACTCAATCATTTCTTCGAGCTCGCTTTCCCACCGTACGAGGGAGCAACAAACGTGAGCGAATTTCAGCGAATCAGACTGACCACGGCTTTTTCTTCGGCGGCGATCGATAATTTTGACGACGGCTACGAAACCCTCCAAATGTCGTCATTGTTCCAAGCACCGCATCAACCCTTGGTCGTCTCGTGGCGAAAAGGCGACCCAGATGGCAGCATCATGCCGTCGGTTGGTATGACGATGATCTTTTCCTGCCGAACCACAAGAGCGGCTCGAACCACGCGGACCACCCTAAGGGGCTGCGGCGGTGTCGTCGGCTTGACGCAGTTGCGAACCGAAGAAGTCGCAATCATCACTGACATCGACGGCGGCGGTCCGGTACCTTTCGCCGCTGTGAACGATGCGTTGTGTGAGTGGACCGTGCGGTGCCCCGCGCAGACCGCGGGCATCTGGGTGAAGTCCGTCGACCTCGGCGGCACCGGTTCCCTGCTGATGCGCAAAGTGCGGCAATATCCCACGTTCTGGTTTACGGAAGGGTCCACCACCGTGCGTCAGTCTGATGTCTACGCTGGCGATTTCGATATGGCGGCCGCTGGAACCCTCCTGTGGACTCCGAGCCGACGCACTAAGCTTGCCAATCTGACGCTGCCCTATCGGCGGCTGACGATTCGCGCTTCGATGGGGGATGGTTTTGCGCTCCTGATGTCATGTTACCCTGTTGTCGCGGACGACAAAATGCGAGTCAACTTCTCTTCGATCGGCTTCCTGTCAACGCTGGGAGGAGCATCCGGACCGGCTGACGTCTGGCCCTTCGTTTCACCGGAGAGAAACGCGCTGCCGGTGCGTCTCGTACACTACGGTTGCTGGGCTAACACGAGCGTGCTGGTCCCGTTGCTACCCGACACCGATCAGATGATCACCGACACGGTTCCAGCCGCCTCACCGCCGTATGACAGAGTGGTCGCCGCCGGGCATGTATTCTCAGACTGGGACGGCGAGGGGCCCGCCAAGAACCCCCCGAGTTACGAATCGCAAACGTACTGCGGCTATAGGTTGATATGTCCTCTCGGAACGGTCGCGGCGCTGCAGCCCCTGAGTTTCCTCAGCAAGTTGCTCATTGTCTCCTTCGGCGAACCTCCACGAACGGCAATCTCTTATGGACGACCAGAGCCGTCAACCGGTACTTGGCATGCCCTATGGTTACCCAGTGAGGCGCTCGTTGCAACTGGCGGGACTCCGTTCGTATTCGCGACTCGAAACCTATCGATCCGGGGTGGCGCAGAAGTCTCTATCCTCCAAGCCGGTGCATCGTTCACCTATAGCTGCGTCGATGCCTCCGTGTCGTCCGCCGTCCTGCCGTTGTACGCAGGATGCGGCACGACGGCGCAATCGCTACGCGGCCCTCGCGGCCGTTTTCAGGCCATCCTCCGGCACAACATTTCGGATGCGAACTCGTTGAGATTGATGTATGGCACCACCCTTTTTGAGTTCGCCAACGAAGCCTGCGAGGTCCTCATCGACTGCACGAGCGACGCGGATGCGTTCGCAGGTCAAGGGTTTCGGCACATGCCTGCTGGTGCCAAACGTTACGTTCAATTGGACGACGTCGTCGGGTTCCGTGATGGGTACAGCGGGACGGGTTCGATGGAGCTGATGACTTTCCGCGGAAGTTTCCCCGAAGACGACGCCGACGGCGCAACAACCGATGTCGTTGACCGATGGAGACGACTACCTTTTGCCGCGGAGGCGTTTTTCGCCGTAGACGGGTCAAGGCCTGCTGCCGAGTCCGAGGCGCCACATCGCGCCGTGTTCTCTTCTTCGGCGGTTCGACTCCGAATGGTGCCAGATTTAATCTCCCGTCGCATTGGCTTCGAGTTGCGCTACCGGTGTGTCTTCGGCAACGAATCCGAAGGCGACACCGTCCTAGAGTCGACGCATTTCCTGTGTCCGCCTGCATCACAAAATCGAACGCTCGTCGGTGCCAGCGGCCGCGTGCTGTCGGATCCGGATGGAGCCGGTTTCGCGTACTTCACGGGTGGCGTGTCGTTCCGGCGTCTTTGCTCTGTCATTGTCGATTGCGGGAATGCTACCGCAACGGAGATCATCATCGACATCTTGACGGCGAAGCCGTCCCGCGTCGAACTGTCGTTTTTTCTGTTGCGAGGAGCCGATTGGGAACTGACCGAATATGACCAGGCTGTCTACGTCCTGACTCTCGGCAGAAACGTCAGTGGCTGGCGGCTCACCGCCAACGCACTCAGAATAGAGTGGAACAGCTTTGTGCCAAGCCGGTATCCTGGGTTCACTTTGAATTTTCGTTGCGACAGCAAGCGGTCAGTGACAGTGGCCTCACTGCTCGCCGAGCGGCCCATGCCGGCTCACCTCGTTGCATTCGGCAGTGACGAATCAATCACCAGACTCTGGACCACCGCGTTGCTTGCCGATTTTTCGGCCAACCGATCATCTTTCTTCCACGACGAGCTCGCCTGGCAAACCTCTCCGACGAAAACGGTGGGCGTGGGCCACGCCACCGCGAGCATTCCTCTGCACCTCGACCAGAACGCATCGACGCCAACCGAACTCAACCGTGACGGCATAGCGTTGAGTGGATTGTTGACCACGGACGTGGACGGCGCCGATGCTGACTCGACTGTTCGATGCGATCCGCTGGACGCGCAGGAGACGTTGTGTGACTGGCGGATTCGTTGCCCCGGCACACTCGTGCCCGTCCTGTCGATATTCAACAGCAACTCGCAGTTTGAATTCATCGCGGAGGACGGCCACGGGAAAGCCACGTTTTCAACGGGCATCACACCGGGAAAGTCGCCGTGGTATCGCGCGCTACCGTGGGTGCTTCTGCCAGGATCCGCCCGAGGGTGGCGATATCCCTATCTTCGGTCCGCGGCGTCCCTTCCCCTACGAGAAGGCACCCCGTATGCCGGTGCGACGCTGCGCCCCTCGCTCCCGGCCACGGCCGCCACGCGCATCCGCATCATGTCAGGAAACGCTCCGGGATTGGACGTTCGCTTCGTGTGTTCCGCGCCACCTGTGTTCCCCCTGTCGGAGCCGGCGTTGGATCCCGCTCCCCCGGGCGACATGTCGCCGCATGACGGCGTCCTCCGAGGTATCGTGCCGTTGTCGATGGCTCAGTGGTACGCCGCGATCGATGGCAGTCCCCGGACGCGAAACGGAGTCGCTCTGCTCGGTTGCCCCACGGCGTCGCTTTCGATGCGGTTCTTTGCGGCAATGGCTACCGGCTACTCCTCGATCACTTACCAAATCACCGTCGTCAAAGGAGCCACGTCAGCTGAGGCGATGAACTCATCAGAAATGACCAGAATTTCCTTCGATCTAGCAAAAGGGTCGACCTTAGAGCCTTACCTTGGTCGAGTGATTTCGGCGAATTTCACGTCAAAAGACCTTCCAGTGCGCATCTCAAATACCCACACGGAACCGACGACGCTCTTCTACGAATGTGTCTGTTGGGATGCCTCGAGCATAGGGGGCATCAGTAAGGATCCATCTCTGGATAGCAATCAGTACTTGGCGCGAATCTTTGATCCGCGAATGCGGCGATTCACTGATTCGTACACAACGGGGATTGAAAACGCCGTGAACATTTCCAAATGGTTCGCAGAAGGGTGGAATCGTAATCAAACGAACGAGGTCTCCGCGGTTCCTTGGACGCCGAGCACCATCGTGGACGGATTGCAGAACATCGTCGGCGCCGCGGAAGGACGCCGTTTGCTGGGTCTCTTCGACCCCGCTCAGGCGGACGCGGACGCCTATGTTCACTTGATCCTCCCGCCAGCCTGCTTCTCTCGTTGCGTGTCGCCAGAAGCGCGGCAACAAATCGCTCAATGCAGGTGCCTCGACGACACGCACTGCAGCCGGAACGGCGTCGCGGAGATGGTGGACATGAGCGAAGTCGACCTCGCGGACACAGATGACGACATCGTCGCCCAAACCGTCGGTAACCTTTCGGTCAATTCCGCCAGGCGGGTGCTGCGTCGGTTCATTGGGCGTTCGCCGCTCGCCGAAAAGGACAGCGGCATCCAATTGAAGCGCTGTCGTTGCGTGTGCAACGTAGGGTGGACGGGCCTCCGATGCGACCGATGCGCCGACGGGTTCGACCCCGCCACGGCGTGCTCCACGGCCATGTCTCTCCCACCCGCACGGGCGAGAACGCGGTCGCCAACTCGAACGCGGACGTCGCCCGTGGAAGACCCAAGCCAAATGCGCCCCCCTTCTACCGAGCAGCAAGGCAGCTCAGAAGGCGATGGACTTTTACAACAGCCTGGTCTGGTAGCGCCCCAAACGGCAGGGTCCACACGCAACCGCAGCCGGGACGTGCGAGTCCGTGGGACTTCCAGTCGCAGTGCGTCGACGTCGGCCACATCATCGCTTTCCGGCCATCAACCGGTGGTGCAACCCGTCGCACCGGCCGCGACGTCGACTCGGACGCCGGTTTCTTCCATTGGAAACAGCACAGATGCCGGGCCGCTCAACGCTGCGACTGAGCTGGTTACGTCGGGGCCGGCAGCACTGACTGCGGCAGCCTTTGCTTCGGTGTCCGCCGCGCTTGGGTCATCGGTCATCGTGGATGCGCAGGTACTGGAAATTGTGGCGGGCATGCCGTGCATGAGCCGCGGGAGCAGCAGCAGCAGCCCAGGCCCCATTACGTCGGCAATGTCCTACGTCGCGGTGGGCAACGGCACGTCGCGGGTGCTCACCGGTGTTCTGTTGGTGCTTTTCGCCGTGTCCGCGCTGCACACTGCCGCGTATGGCTGGCGTGGCCAGCAGCCGAAGGAAAATATCTCAAACGTTGAGAGTGATGGTCCGCCATCGGGCGACGCTGCGCCGCCAGAAGGGGCCCCGTCGATTCACACGACATCGATATGGGACGCCGAGGCGATGCAGCGTCTCGCGAAAATGCGCTGGCCGTCGCTGAGCGTGGTCGCGTTTGTCGTCCTTCGGCAATCGTTGCTCTTTCAGGCGTTTAAAGCGCTGATAGCTGTTTTCACGTCCACAGCGACCGTTGCGCAGGACCTGCCGACTGGGCTGCTGGGTGTTGCGGGAGCCCTCGCGCTACCCCTGGCTGCCCATTTTCTCTGGAGGCACCTCTCGGCCCAGGCTCCTCTCGGCCTCCCCGCCGACGACCCTTCATCGAGCGCAGCGATGCGTGACCCCCCGAAGTCTGTTGGAGCCGTCGCGGTGTCGGTCGGTGGACGCGTCCCAGTAATGTGGACAGCGCTTGCCACGGAATTCGGCCCGGCAACGTACCAGTCCACTTCCGAGGAGTTCGGCGACGCCAGGCTGGAGCGCCTCCCTCGATGGCATCGACTGCTGCTCCCGAGCGGTCGGTGGCAGCCAGCGTCGACCGCCGCCAGCTGGGGCGGGGTTGCCGGGTTCCGGTACGTCGCCGGGCGCACAACGGAGGGCACGTTGGTCACGCTGCTGCGCGACGTCCTGATAGGCGTCACGGCGCAGCCGGCGTGGTATGGGGCCGATTCCTCCTCTTGCCGGGCGTCTGTCTACGTCATCGCGGCGATTTTGTCACTTGTTCCAGTGGTGCTCCTGGCAAGACAAGCGCACCGCTTTCCGCTTGCCACGGTCGTCGGCGCCGTGCACAGCGTGCTGACCTCGGCGACATTAATCCTCGTGGCCGTCGCCAGCGCGAGAATTGCGGACGCAGAAAATAGAGTGAACAACAATTCCTCGGCGTCCATGAATTCGATGGGGGCGTTGGCCGTCGCGCTGCAACTCGCCGCGGACGACGTCTTCCACAAGCAACTCTCCGCGCTGTCGATGCTCAGTTCGATGATGGCTGTCACGGCCGCTTTGGCGATCTTGGTGGTCGGCGCGACGACGATTGCAACACGCAAGTTTCATCGTTCGTGTGCCAAGGAACAGCTTCCTGCCGAGACGGAGTTACGGAGCGTCAACGACCACGTGACAGCCGCGTCAAGGTGTACAGACGCCACAGCGCCGCTACTTTCCATTCCCCAATCAAATCCCCCTGCAACTGCCCCTTCTCTTCACTCGGGCGATCCGCTTCCTGCCGAACCGGCTGGAACGACGGCGCGATCAACGAACGTCGTGCTACCACTGCCACGCCTGCAGCCTTCCTGGTCAACGAAGGTAAATCCGCTCTCAGTCAACACGCGCCCACCCCCCAGCGGCGCGGTTAGTGTCGCGACTCTTCTGTGAGGGAATAGTAGGAGTTTCTTATCATCGAAATGTTTGCGCGAAGGGGATGCGAGAGAGGGAGTGAGCAATATGGTTTACAATGGGTGCCGCCTTGCAAGTCTCTCTGGCACGCACCCCCGTGACCTCACAGCGGACCTTGGTGATCACATTCCCAGGGTGTGGTCCGATGGCGCAGCCGCCGACGTTCTCAGTTGTCGCCGGCGCGGAGGACGTCGTCTGTGCCATATGTTTGATGCCGTGGGAAGACCCCGCTGAACTGCAGCCCTGCAATCACGTCTTTTGCGCGGCGTGCTCGCGATCTCTGGCGAAGTGCCCGGAGTGCCGTGCAGACATCCGCGGGCGGCAGCCGCCCAACCGCATTCTTATCAACATGGCGCAGGCGGCGAAGGTATCTTGCGATGGCTGTGGGTGGACGGGATCGCACCGAGAATCGCGTTCGCACCGATGTGGCGTCGCAATGGCACAAACGACCGCCCCGGGGAGACCCCGGGCGCAAACTGCAGTCACCGGGAGCTCGCCGCAAGGTTCGCCGTTTCCAGTCAACCCGCGCCCCGGTGTTGCGCCACCTGGCTATGCAGCTCCCCCGCCAGGTTACATGCGGCCCACCGCAGGACCACAACCCGGCTACCCGGCTCCTCCCGGAGGTTACCCGCCGGCACAGCCCGGCCCTCCTGGGTACCCAGCGCCGCTACCGGGTTACCCGCCCACCTCAGGCCCACCACAAGGCTACCCGGCGCCTCCCCCGCAGGGCGTTTCACAGCCACCTTCCGGACCTCCTGGATACCCCATGCCCGCCGGTCCGCCGTGGTACAACGGTCCGCCGATGCCGCCCGCCGCCCCTTTCCCGCCGGGTTACGGGGCGCCACCACCCACGGCGCCTTGGCCCTCGCCTGCACCGTCGAATCGAGTGGAGTGGGACGGCGCCACGGCTCAAAGCACCGAGCCGTGGTATGCCCTCGGCATGGACCAGGATGAGTACGACCACATTGCGGCCGTGTTTCTCGAGTTCGATGCCGACGACAGCGGCTTTCTTGATCGAGGCGAAGTTCTGCGCATGGCCCGTGTCCTCAACATGATCCGCTCGCCGGCCGATGAGCAAGCTCTGCTCGCGGAGTTGAATCCGGGTGGTCGGGGCGTGTCGCGTGAGCAGTTGACTTACTGGATGTCGCAGCATCGGCTCGATCCCACAACGACTTACGGCTTGTCAAGGCAGGACTATCACTCGACGCTATTCGCGTTCAACGAGTTCGATCGCAACAGAGACGGTCGGCTCTCCGTGGACGAGTTTGAGCGGCTGGCCATGCGTCTCGGCTTCGCAAGTAGCGGTCAAGCGGCACGGCAGCTATTTCAATCGGTGGACGCGGACCACAACGGCAGCGTTAGCTTGCATGAATTCCTCTCGTTTCGTGCGTCCACCGCGCGACGACGCTGACTGACCACCAGCAAGGCCACAACAAGCCTCCCAGCAGGGCAGCACATGACCAACAGCTTCTCAACAAGGCCAGTGACGGCGTTTCCCGACCGTCTGTGCCGATGAAACGGGCACTTTTTCGTAGTTGCTCAGTTGTAGGGGGACACACCCACCGATAAGCCGTGTATCGTGCCCTGCAACTTTCGGCTTGTGTCTTTCTCTGCCCTGTCTCCTCCCTTATTCCCCACGCCACAAGAGCGCGAACCGCCGTTGATGAGAGCGTCCCCGTCGTCGATCCGACCACCACCTACATTCAGCTCGACGACGACGGTAACAACGCATCCGAATCGCAACCCGCTCGTGACCGGCCAAGAGTTTTCGCGCTCAAATTCCGACAACTGTGGATCGTCCAGAGGATCCGCGTGCCAGGAAAATTCTTCCGACCCTGCCTCGTCGTTCGTCTGCCCCCAGGAAACCCAGGTTCCCACCGAGCTAGCGCAGGCTGACGACCACCGGGAACGAAGGCCGGCTCCGTTCAAATCAGCGACTGCTCCTCCACCCACAGCTTCCTTATTGACCGCTGCTGCGATCATGCCCAACGCTGATGGTTCACCAGCCGGCGCGACCTCGCCGCATCACACGGACGTCGTGGTGCCGTCAGCGCCCCAGGAGCGCAAACCGCCACCATTTATCATCGGCGGCCTTTGCTTCCCGGAGCCTTCCGAACTCGGCGACTGGCGGACTCAGGTGCCTCGCCGGCACACGTTTCACCGCCCATTTCACATCTACAGTCTGTCGTCGTGGTTCTTTATCACCCTGATGATCGTGCTCTACGGCGTCTGCGTCGTTCGTCCGTTGTCGATCTACGCCCCGAATAGCTGGATTTGGAACACGAGCGTCGTGATGGCCTATACCATCATGGCCGTGGCATGCTTGTCGTCGTTGTTCGCCGTCGGTCTTGTGGATCCGGGAGATCACGGCTCTGGGGACGCACGTCCGACGCACGGCTACTTCCGCTGCAGCTACTGCGACCGCCACGTGAAGGGCAGCTCGCGCCACTGTAAGGCCTGCAACAAGTGCATTGAGGGGTTCGACCACCACTGCAAATACCTCAACACGTGCGTCGGCAAGCACAACTACTTCTTCTTTATCGCGTACGTCACGCTCTGCGCGATGGTATCGGTGCTGCAGTTGAGCTGTGCGTTGTACTTGATCATCAACTACTCGAGCGTGATGCTGCCGGTGGAGATCGCCTTCATCGCGGTCTTCTTTGCCGTCGCTGTGCCCATGGGTGGGCTGGTCGGTCATTTGGCGACGTTTCATTTGTTTCTACACTGCCGCGGGACCTCCACTTACGACTACTTAATGGAGAAGCGCGCGAGGCAAGAAATGGAGATGGACGAACAGCGACGGCGCACCGCCGCCGCCGCGGCTCCACGAACTCAAACTTAGCCCGTCATTCGAATCGGCTGTGATATTCCCCCGCGCGTGACAAACGATCACCGCGGGGCTTGGGAGTGGTTGTTCACTCCCGCATTCATGTTTCACAGTGAACCGTCGTATTTGTGTAGGCGAATGGCCGTACGGGCGGTCATTCGACAGGTCGCGAGGCAATCATGCTTGAGTGTGTTCCAACCAGCAGTGTGTGCACGAGCCCGCGCGTTGATACAGCACGCGTTTTCCCCTCTGTCACTTTCCGATGATCGCACAATTGCTGTTGGTGATTGCGTTCCTCGGCGTTGTCTACGCCGTCGCCAAGCTGGTCCTCTTCAACACCCGACGCCCCGGTGAGCCCCCGATTGTGCCTTGCTACTACCCCGTCGTGGGCCACGTCGTCCAGTTCGGCATCCACCCGCTCAACTTCCTTGTTGAATGCAAGCGCCGCGTCGGTGGAGTGTTCACGATCAACATGTTCGGCCAGCCCGTCACCATCGTCGGCGATCCCAAGGTTCACGCCGCCTTCTTCGAGCCTCGCAACGAAGTGCTCAGCCCGCGCGAAGTGTACGCGTTCATGATCCCGGTCTTCGGTGAGGGCGTCGGTTACGGCGCGTCGTACGGAAAAATGCGCGAGCAGCTGTCGTTCCTTGCCGAGGAACTGAGCATCGAAAAGTTCAAGAACTTCGTCCCTGCCATTCAACACGAAGTGCGTGAGTACACCAAGTCGTGGAAGGGCGCATCGGGCGAAATTAATCTGCTCGACGAGATGAGCGCCTTGATCATCAACACGGCATGCCGGTGCCTCTTCGGCGAAGACGTGCGCAAGCGCATCAACGCGACCCGCTTTGCCTTTCTACTCGCGGAGATGGAAGCCTCTCTGCGCCCCGCGGAGGTGTTCGTGCCGTGGCTCGGCGCGCTACCGTCGGCGGCGGCCCGTCGACGCAACGACGCTCGCAATGAGCTGAGTGAATCCTTGGCGAAAATTGTCATGGAGCGTCGCGCGGCGGAGGCGCGTGGTGAGACCGACTTCCAGGGATCCGATCTCCTCGGCGGCCTCGTGCGCGCGGTCTACAGCGACGGCACGCCCATGTCGCTGCACGAGGTGTGCGGCATGATTGTCGCCGCCATGTTCGCGGGGCAGCACACGTCCACCATCACGACCACGTGGACCTTGCTTCACTTGATGCAGTCGTGCAACAAGCGCCACTTCGCCAAGGTGAAGGAGGAGTTCGCAGACTTTCAGCCCCAAATTGGGTACGACGACGTCACCGACAACATGCCCTTTGCCGATCAATGCGCCCGGGAGGCGATCCGACGGGATCCGCCGCTGATCATGTTGATGCGCAAGGTGATGACCCCGCACAAGGTGGGCAACTTCGTCCTCCCGAAGGGCAGCGTCATCGCGGTGTCGCCACTGCTCACGCACGCAGACGAGGAGGCATTCCCCGATTCGCGCACGTGGAACCCCGAGCGTGACTTCAACAAGGTGCCGAAGGCCTTCGTCGGATTCGGTGCGGGCGTGCACAAGTGCATGGGCGAGAAATTCGGCCTGCTTCAGGTGAAAACCATCATGTTCACACTACTCCGTGAATTCGACTTCGAGCCGCTCGGGCCGTTGCCCGACCCGGACTACCACACGATGGTGGTGGGCCCGACCAAGTCTCAGTCTCGTGTGCGGTTTGTGCGCCGGCCCGCCGCATCCTCCAAGTGATGTCCTTTGCATCCTGGACAAGAGTTAGAGAGAAAGGTAATCGCCGATAAACTGCCCTCTCTTGTGTAACCACTTCTGGTCTCCAGATCAGAGTCGAACGAGAGAGAGGTGAATGGGGGAGGAAAAAAGCACACAAAGGAAACCAACACACTCACACAAGTTTGATTCCGCTCCGCGCACAAATCCCTTGCACATTCCCGGCGGCGAGCCCAAGGGGCGAAGAGAGTGCAAAGGTGACCCTATGGCTATGAAAGGGTGCCACATCAGCATGGGTTGGTTGATGCTGGCGATTTAGTGTTCTGTTTCTTGCGACGTCATGCGGCAGATTGGTCGCTACGTCGCCCTTTTGTGCTGCGGGTTTGTGCTGGCGCGCATTTCCGATGTTGGGTGCGGTGAGAGTGAGCAGAAGTTGCGACCGGCCGTCCACGGCACGTTTCACGGCCCCGCGGCGCCCTTCCACAATTCTCGACAATCCGAATCCAGCGTGACAGTCTTCGAGGCGAAGTATGTCCGCGTCCAACAGCATCGCATTGTCACGGAGGCAGGGCGATTGATCGACGACTGGCTTTGGGTCGACGTCGCCGACCACGTTAACGTGGTGGCCGAGGCTCCTTCGGACGCACTCCCGACCCTGGTGGCGGCCGCCGACAAGGGAGCGGCGCCGTGGGTGGGGGCACCACCGCAAGTGATTGTGAGCGACCGAGTGCGGCTGCGAGCCAAGCTGCCCGCGGACGCAGTTGTCCGTTCCAATGCCGACGACCCCGCGCTACTTCTTTTTCAACAATTGAAGTACGGGTTTGAGGGGCTGTCCATCGCTGCGCTTGGTGGTCTCAGTGAACCGGGCGAACCGCCCTTGGCGACTGCGATGCGAGAGCTAGCAGAGGAAATCGGGATTCACTGCTCGACGTGGCACCAATTTGGCGGCAACGAGTCTTACCGCGTGGACGCGAACCGCGGGTGCGGTCGTTGCGCGCCATTTCTCGCCGCCGATTGTCGCGTCGCGGAACGCAGGAAGGGGAACACCGCACCCCCTGCGGTGGATGGCGGCGACCTGGAGAAGCAGGCGCTCGTGGTCTGCACGGTGCGGGACCTTCTCGACTCGCTGCGAGGCCGGGTGACGGGTGGCTGCGGCACCGCCCCGATCCGAGAGCTCAAATGGGCTCACACCTTCTCACGCGTCGTGCTGCACTACCACTTTCGACACGTCGACTCGTAGAGGTTGATGTGGGAGGACCTTTCCGTCGCGACAAGGGAGAATGCGCGTCGAATCTCCACAGTCTCTATCGATATCGCTTGTTGTGTGGGGTGTGTGTCGTTTTGTCGCGACGGTCCTCTTATCATCCCCCCTCACTCCCCCGTACGATGCCGCCCCCGTGCGATCCGCAGGCGGTGCTCTTCGGGATGCTCGGCGCCGCCGCCGCCTTGGCGTTCGCCAACTTCGGTGCCGCGTTTGGCACGGCGAAGTGCGGTGTCTCCGTGGCGCACCTCGGCATTGCGCAGCCTAGCCGTGTGATGCGTGGCATGGTGCCAGTCGTCATGGCCGGTATTCTAGGCATCTACGGCCTCATCGTGGCCGTCATTATTTCCAACAACGTTAAATCCACCGGATACGCAACGTTTAGCGGCTTCATCCACCTCGGCGCCGGAGTCGCCGCTGGCCTCGCCGCGCTTACGGCGGGGTACGCCATCGGCATCATTGGCGACATCTGCTGTTTCGCGTATGCGAAGACGGACAAGATCTTCGTGCCGATGATCCTCATGCTCATCTTCGCGGAAGCGTTAGGGCTCTACGGTCTGATCATTGCGCTGCTGATGAACAACCGAGCAAACGCGGTCAACATGTGCGTCTGAACACTGAACCAAGGAAGGTGTGTCGCGTGTTAGACGTTCGCTCCACTGGCTGTCTCTCTTCCGTTAGTTTGTGTTGTGTGGATGGCGACGAGGTAAAGGTGGGTTGTGTGACCGGAAGGAGCACGGGAGATGGCAACGCGCAGCAACCGCTTTTCGGCTCAATTCTCACACTGAAAAATCGATCGGGAAACATTTTGAGCAGCGTGTTTGCCTTCTCGTGGTTTCAAGACACATTGCCGCCGACCCACAGCTGTCACCCATGTCCGCTGCCCGCTCAAAGGCCCCGACGGGTGTGGCGGCGTCCGCAAATCGACGAATCGTAGGCCGTGGCAACGCCGCTGCTGAGCAAGCCGCCGCCGCCGCACGGGAGGCTGACGCGAAGGCTGCCCTGATTCCCGCCAAGCCAACCACACTCCCACCGCCCGCGGTCCCGCTGGAGGAGGAGCGGTGGGAGGAGGAGGAGGAAGAAGAAGAAGAGGAAGAAGAGTCCGAGGAAGGGCAGACCGAAGAGAACGCCGTGGATGACACACACACGGAAACGTTGCCGCCACAAGGAGCCGCCAATGGTAACACTGGAGGCGAAGCGACGACCGGCGATGGTGATGGCGAGGAGGAAGAGGAGGAGGAAGAGGAGGAAGAAGAGGAGGAAGAGGAAGCACCTCCGCGAACACCAACGCCTCCGCCACCGCCGCCGCCGCCTGCGGTTGTCCCCGTTCGACGCTCGAAGAAAGCCAAATCAGCCGCCACTGTCGCCTCCACGGCTGCCCTTGGTCCAACCGCGGCTTCCAGCGACCCCGTCGACTCTCCTCAACCCGCACCCGCCGAGACTCCCCAACCGCCACACATCGCGGCCCAGCCGGTACCTCCGCGGTCGCCCTCGAAGGCAAGTCCACCTGACCAGCCCGTACCTCCGCGGTCGCCTTCCATGGCCGATCCACCTGCTCAGCTACCTGCAGCGACCCCGCCCGTGGTCGCACCGCCGCCGGCTGCGATGAAAAAGGCGACTAAAAAGAAACCTCTAGCCGCCACTTCCGATCCCCCGGCGACCGCGACCCCGTCCCAACCAGCTGCCGCCGCACCACCGGCAGCGTCACCTGCGGCGGCTTCGGCCGCGGTGGAACCAGCGCCACAGCCCGTACCACCGGCAGCTGCCACTATCGCACCCGCCTCGGCCACGCCACCGGCAGGCTTGACTCACACACCGGCCGCCATCCCGCCCGCTGCACCCCAAGACGCTGCGCCCCCCTCGTCAACCGCGAAACCCCGTGTGAAGAAGGCAAAGCAAGAAGTGCAACCTGTTGTTCCCGCACCGGCAGCTCCCATCGACGCGCCAACGAACACAGGCGGCGCGCGAGCCAGTGACGCAGCACCACCCGCCGCGCAACCACCCGCTCCTGAGCCGGTCACGCAGCCACCCGCAGCTGAGCCGACAACGTTCCTGACTCAAGTTGAAGAAGCGAAGCCCGTGGCACCGGAGGTCGCAGCGCCCGTGGTACCGGAGGTCGCAGCACCCGTTGCGATACGAAAGCCAACGAAACCGGCGATTACCACCACGACAGGACCGCCGAAGAAGACGTCGACCACCGCCATCAAAAAAAATGGTAAGGCACCAACCTCGAAAACCGCGGCAGAGCCACCAGCGGCCGCGGCGGAGCCTCCGCCCACGGATGCCAACGCCGCGGTGGTTCCACCTCCTCAGGACGGCGCCGCGGTGGTTCCACCTCCTCAGGACAGCGCCGCCGTGGCCCAGGCGACCGAACCGGTGCCAGCGGCGGGGGAGGTGGACGAAATGACGAAAACACACGCAGCCAGCGACGCAATGGCTCTGCAATCACCCGCGGCGTTGGCCGAGCAGAAGGAAGCCGATCAGGTGGACAAACCACCAGCGTCGGAAGAATCGACTCTGCTGCCGCCCGATGCGACCCCGTCTCCGACCACGCACAGCGAACACCGGAAGCCAAAATACGAGCCGGTCTTCTACAAGCGTCCCGTCCACCTAGCGCCCGTGCCGCCGCCGGCCGCCGCAGGCACGGATGCATTGCCGCCTCCGAGGAAGGTGCGGGTCACGGGCGATCCGATCGTTGAAGAGCTTGAACGGCATCTGCGAGAACGGCGATTGGCCGAGCGGCAGCGACTCTCGGAGCAGGAAGCCAGGAGCGAAAAGCTGCGCCTCGAATTGGAGGCGAGGCAGCGCGAGCGCGAAGAGCGCGAGCACAAGGAGGCGATGGAGCGGCTGAAGCTGCAACGGGAGACGCAAGAGCGACGAGCGGTTGAAATGAGAGACATGGAGGAGCAGCGTCGCCAGCGCATCGCGGTCCATCTCAAGGTGGACATGGACGTCATTGAGGGCAAGAAGAACATCATCGACGCTCTCAGCGAGCGGTTTGCCGATATGGTCCGTCGCGAGCACGAGGAGAAAGAGCGGCTCTTAGTTGAGAGGCACGCAAAGATACGCTCGACCACCGGGCCACAGTTCTATCAGACCCTGGCGGAGCACGATGCGCAGGTTCAAATCCGTCAGCGACGGCAGGAGGAGGAGCGCAAGAAGCAAGGCCCGACGCGAGTCACCGTCAATCCGTTACCGGCTGAGTTTCAAACAAAGATTCGCGACAAGGTCCTGAAACTCGATGCACAGGAACGTGACGAAAGGCGCAACAAGCGTGACCAGCAACGCGAAATGCGGATGGCGCGCATCGCATTCGGGGAGAAAACGAAGGCCACGGTGCTTTCCGTCAGTCAAACCTCTCGATGATGGCCCCCGGTCTTTGCACTCCTCATCTAGTTCACCACTTCTCGTCGTGTTTTTTTTTTGTAAATCACACACACGCGCACGACCTCAAGCATGACCCCCACTTTTTTGTCCCTTCAATGTATCGTGTTTTTTTTTCAAGTCCTATTTTTTGTGCAGCTGAGCCTCCCTGAACGTCGCTTCCTCCGTGAAGCGAGGGATGACTTGCTGCAGTCCGTTACCGTACCTCAACATCAGATCCGTTGTTGGCACCGTTGTGCTTTTCCCCACCTTGTCAATTTGCCAGGCTCATCAGACCCTCAGGGCTCTTTCCAACAGCTGTCGAAAAAAATACAAAAAAACACAGAAGGAATACGATTACAATGGGGAAGTTGCGGCAAAGCAACGCCGACAGATTTCGCGGATCCGTTACGGGCTTCGAACTGTATGAGCAGTTGAAGGACATTGAGGTCTACAAGAACCACCGGGAGTCGCTGCGACCGTGGGATCGTCCCCTGCCCGCGATCGTGGAGCAGGAAGCCAACCGCCGCGCGCTGTGGATCATGAAGCCTCCATCGTCCCTGTACATCGCGGCCGTGTTCGTCATCTGCGTGACCGCGATGTGCCTGATTGGATCGATCCCCTTCGCCATCAACGAGGAGGCGCTAGGCATCGTTTGGAAGAATCTTTCGAAGCCTAGCATTGTCTACCACGATGCACGCGTCCTCTTCGCCATCTCAATCGTGTGTCACGCGTGCACGGGTATGTCGTTGTGGATGATTTTCCTGGCCGAAGGCTTCAGCAAGCACGTGCCAGAGCTGTGCCCAATCGCCTTCACTATTCTTTTGGACTGCATTTGGGCCGACGTTACTTTCAGCGCGCTGCGACTAGATTGGACGCTCATGATCTGGTGCGCCATCCTGATTTTCTCGTTCATCGCGATCGTGCTTCTCATTCTACGAGGGGTCATGGTGGCGGCTCTGTTCATGGTCCCGCAGCTGTGCGGCACGATGGTCGTCATCGCGTACGTCTCCGAGTTCTACAAGCTGCATGGTCCGTATCTACCTGTGTACTGAAAATCAGACAGGCCACACATGGAGCGGCAGGAAATAGTATGCATTTGTGAATGGTCGCGACGACCCCGTGTTTTTCCCCCGCCTCCCTCAATGTGAATGGAAACGTCGCCCTTCCAAGACCCACCGCGGTGATCGACTTCGCCGCTTCGCCTTCTCATGTCAATGTGGTTGTGAGGGAAAGTGACGATTCCATGGTTCAAGAACACTCATATCCTCCCGTTCGAAGCCGAAAAAATGACAGCGCCGCAGAACCCTTTCGAGGCTGCGGATAACCGCGTCATCGACCGCTGCAACTTTCCCGCGTTTTCAGCGTGCTTTGGTGCAGGCCCTCACGTCGTGTACAACCTCGGGGAGGCCAACGCCTCGCATGTCGCCAGCCCGTCGCCCCAAGCGGCGGGGCGCCTACCGATGCACTCAACCGCCGCGCAAGCACCACGCGCCCTCGGCACTCCGCGACTGACTGCGGCTGGCAGTTCACAGTCGCCAGACGGCAATCGGCGGCCACCCGTCATCGAGCGCTCCCCGTTGATGGCGGTGCCCCCTATGCCGGAGGACGATCGCATCGGCGTCACGCCGCACGCGGGCAGCCACCACCTCGATGCGTCCCCCATTCCTCACGCGACGGCGCCTCGTCACGCGGAGGGCATCTCTGGCGCGACGCCAGACGCTTACGCGGACAGGGCGCCGACCTCCCCCTCACACATCATGCCGCCACACGCGTCGGCAATGACGCAGCTGCTCGCGCTGACTCCACAGGCAGTGCTCCGGTCGCAGCACGCCGCGTTTCGGCGGAACGACGATGTCGAGAGCCCCCCGGTGGTCGGACGAGCACCATTCAGCCCGAACGGCGTCCGGGTGACGTCGCCGGCAACAGCACTACCACGGAAGGAGAGCTCGCCCATCGCCATCCCGGGACTCGACACAATGTTCCAGCAACTCAGCCTTGTGGTGCGAGAGTGCATCCAGCGTGAGTTCCAATCGGCGACCTTGCGGTTGAACCGCTCCGCGGAGCCTGCGGCTGCGGAGCCTGCGGAATATGACGATGCGCAGGCACGTTCACCGAGCCCAGCCGGTCGGTCATCCGGCCACCTTGACGGGGCCTCACTCGATGTGGACCACGGACGGCGGCATCATCATCATCATCATCCCAGGAAGGGGGTGCCACCGTCTCAATCGTCGTTTGTTCCCCCATCCGTGTCCGCGCTGACGGCCGCGTCGGCTACCGGAGAGAGCGGCGGCTTCATCGACGAAGAGAGGTCCCGCGCGCCGCCGCCGCCGCCGCTCTCATCCCAGCACATGGCGACGCAAGCCGCCGCCGGTCGCTCCGCCACCACGGCGAGAGGGGGGAGCGGGCCAGCGGCGGCCTACGACCACACGCCCCCGTTCCTCGCGGCGAGCGCGTCGTACTACGACGACCTGATTCGCGCCGCGCAGGAACCCTTTCCTTCCTTTTCGCCCAATAACGTTTCTGGAGGGAAGACGAGCGCGGCGGACATGGCTGCCGAGGGGACGCTTCTGTGGTCGGCGAATCCTCCGCCCTGCTTCGCGTATTATCGGCCTCCTAACGCTGCGTCATACGGGGGGATGCGCTGCGGCGGATGGGCGTCCCGTGGCACGCCGCGGTTTGAAGCCTCGCCCTTGGCTCACACTCCCCCTCCACGTAGCCGAATGCGGGATGTCAGCGAGACCCGCGGCGCCTTGTCATCTCCGCGGCGCCACTTGCCGCACAGCCTCACGTTGGGTGGTTGCGGCTCGCCGGTTTCGCAGCTTCACTGGCACCGTCCCGCGCCGACACCATCGTTCGACTCGGTGCTGGCTTCATTCTACCGTCGTCGTCACATCTATGATGTTGCAGACCTGCTGGGACCGTAGGAGGCGAAGCCTCCGATCGACGCTGAAAGCTTCCTGCGTTTTCGATCACTCTCCCACTTCTCACTCATTTTTTCGTCGTCATTTTATTGTTTTGAAAATTTACTGTGAATTACACAGCAAGTGAACATAAGGGTGATATGTCGTCCTTCGTCATGCAGCGGGCCCGATGGCTGCTGCCACCACCTGCGGTGGGGTCGCCCGACGTCATCGTCTACTGGATGACGCGGGAGCATCGAGCTCAGGATAACTGGGCACTCGCAGCGGCCGTTGAGCTCGCCTGTTGTCCGTCGCTGCAGAGGGCCACTGAAGCTGTCCCGCTTGCGCCCTTGGAGCAATTCCGTCCACGAAGCCGGCGAGTCGGCCTGTTCCGAAGTCCCTCGGCACGGCCGCCCGCGTCACGTCGAGTTGCCCAAGCGAACAAGTGCGCCCTTCCCTCCGTCGGCCCCTTACCGTGGTCTACGCCATGAGCCCGCTATTTTTGGGACGGTCGCGTCAAGTCGCAAAGAATGCGCCGCCAGGACCTTTCGCCCGCGGGTCACATCCCACTTCGACGTGTTTCTCAAACAGTCGCCGCCGCCGCTGACGAGTGTCGCCACCCTTGCGGCCTCTGTCACGCGGTCCGGCCGCGGGGGCGCCTGTACGACAACGGCGGTCGATTGGTCGCAACTGTTGCGCCGACGCACCGATCCCAAGGGGGCCTGGAAAGTGGACCAGACCGTCCGTGCTCCCGTGGGAATCTCAACGAAGGCCGGCGCGGCCGCTGCGCTGCGTGCGCTCGGCGCCTTTCTCCATCGACTGCCTTCCTACGCGTCGGACCGGAATGATCCCACCGGCAGCGCCCAGAGCGGCTTGTCGCCTTACTTGCACTTTGGTCAGTTGAGCCCTCAACGTGCCGCAATCGCGGCGTTCGATTACCTCGTCGAAAACCGGAGTCGTCCAGGCGTTCGAGAGGGAGTGGAGTCCTTTATCGAAGAACTCATCGTACGCAGAGAATTGTCGGATAATTTTTGCATGTACGAAAAAGACTATGATCGAGTGGCTCGCTTTAGTGAGTGGGCGAGGCAAACATGTGGACGACCCAGCGCCACGCCGTCGAGCAGGCGGCCAAGAAAAAGATCGAGAAGTACGGCGCGGCCGCGGCCAACATCGACTTCGTGCCGCTCGCGGTCGACTCGTTCGGCTGCTGGTGCGAGGCCGGCGAGAAGTTCCTGCGCCTGGTCGCCACGCGGTGTGGCCGCTCACGAGAAGGACAAACGTCAATGTCTACTCCGTTTCGGATTTCGAGCGAGCCCAAACCCATAATCCTCTGTGGAACGCTGCGCAACAACAGCTTGTGGCAACGGGGAAGATGCACGGGTTCGTGCGCATGTACTGGGCGAAGAAGGTGTTAGAGTGGACACTCAACGTCGCCACGGCCTACGCGGTGGCTGTGTACCTCAACGACAAATACTCGTTGGACGGTCGCGATCCGAATGGCTTCGTTGGCTGTGCCTGGTCCGTGGGAGGGATGCATGATATGGGCTGGGCGGAGCGGCCGATATTCGGCAAGATCCGCTACATGAACGACAAGGGCTGTCAGAAAAAGTTCGGCGTGGCCGAGTACATCAAGCAGCAGCAGGCATCTTTCTACGCGTACATCATGTCGCGCAGCGGAGGGTCGGCCGAGCGTCACGCGGAGAAGCCGGCGACCGCACGCGCCAGTGGAGCGAAGCATCCACGGTCGTAGGACTACCTTGTGTCCATTCACCACGCCCCTACCTTGTCCTCAAACGGCAACCGAGACGGTCTCCCTTTTTAAAATCTGCCTTTACAACCTGCCTTCCGTTTCCTTCTTGCTTCATTCAACCGTCTGCTTGCTAACGGCACCGCCACTGATATTTTTTTTAAAAAATAATCATCCCGTTTGCTTCTATCAGGGGGATCTCTTGAATCTCCGAGGTGACGATTATTCATTCCGAAGTGACTTTCCGTGTTTTTGCGGTCCAAATAAATGTAATTTATTTTAGAGGAAAGAGTAACCCGGTCTCGGTTTCAGTTCAGCTGACTTTCCGTTTGTGGGTTTCACTCAGACGCGCAAGAAAATTGGTGTGCTCATCTCGCGCGACGACATGAATGCCCTTCGATTCATACTGAAAAACCGGCGGGGCAGCGGCGCTGCCATTGATTCCCACGTCTCTTGTCATTCGATTTCCGTCCGCATCTGCCCACGGCGACTGACGAGCGACGTGACGAGCGAACAGGGAGGACCGGACTCTTCTGGGGGTCCTCGCGAAGCGGCACGCTATCCGGTGATTCAATTTCCGTCGCACAGCCTCATGACACGGCAACCGCGCATTGATCCGAGTGACATTGTCAGTGAAAGCACGCAGAGCATGCTCATCAAGCTGAGGCGCACGCGCGATTTCTACGCGTTTCCAAGTCTCTCCGCTCCGCAAGTCGGGTGGAATTGCAATTGTTTCGTCCTCTTCGATGGCACGGTGTACTTCAACGCCACCGTCACGATCGCCACGCCCGCCGTGCCCACCGCATGGACGTGGGAGGCGAACGCGAGCTTTTGCCATGCGCTCCATTACATCGAGAGGCCGCTGCTCTGTCGCATGGACGCGTACGACGACTGTGCCAACAAGGTCGCCTTGGATTTGACGGGCATGACAAGCCGGCTCGTGCAACACGAGGTCGAGGCTCTGAGCGGCGTTCTTTTTGCCCGTCGCGTTCCCGACATGAGGCACATTGTGCCGGTCGAAGGGTTTCACACGATGTCCGACTGGGAAGACGACTTTCCGTCCATCGAGGCGCGTTCCACGTCACTCTACACGCTGCTGGTACCGGCTCACCTTCGCGCAGCAGATGAGTGCGGCAGCTCTGGTCGCCGCCGGCCTCTGCAGTTGCTGTCGGAATATCTGCCCAATAGCGACTTCTTGCGGCGGCGGTTCGAGGACGGGATTTACCCTGGATGCCACGTCGATCAGCGGTTGCTCGAGGAGGACAAGGCGCTCGAGTCGCAGATGCAAGACATGGCTGGAATGCTGAGAAAACAAAGCGCCGCGGCGAAGTAAAACGCCCCACCACCTATCGATGTATCTCGCGTCATTTCCGTGGGGACAGGGGCAACTCACCGGGTTGAGTATTTCGTTGTGAATGCAAACACAAGGTTTCGAGCAACACTCCCTCGCGCCGTTCGCATGCCGCGGCCGTGCTGCTGCACCTTGGATGGCGTGACGCGACCGTTGGGCGATGGCGGTGCCGCATCCACCGACCGTGGTCGTCCTCTGCTGCGATTGTCGCTTGGCGAAAGCGGCTACTTGATCTACCATGTGGTGCAATTCAGACCGCTCCTCGTCGAAACCGTGATGCCGATGCGGATGTTCGCGACTGGGGGCGGCGATGGATCGGTGAACGTGTTTCGTACATTCAGAGTGGTGAGGGGAGGGCACTATTTGTCCAGGAGACCTCGCATGTCCCCCGGGGCATCCAACTCAGGCACGATGTGTCGGCGACGGGGCGACAAAGATCACGGCGCCGACGCGATGCAACTACCGCCGGGTGTCGTGGTTCCGTCGTGCGCCGACGCGGACCGCTTGATTTGCCCCTTCAAACCCCCGCGCTGCGTGGCGATGGTATCGCCGATTCGTCAAATTTCGTGCTTGCAGCCGTTGCGGATGCCGCCGTCCCCCGAGGGGGGTAGGAAAGGGTTGATGGCACGTGAACAGAAAGAGAGCGATTCCGCGAAGCGAGCCCGCTCCTGGCTCGACGAGACAGCGGGACGACCACAAAGCCCCGTGCTGCTGGTGCCGTTTTGGGACGACGCGGAGTTGCTATCCTTCTCTTTGCCTCCCGCAGCCAACGACGGCGACGAGGTTCGGTTGCAGGCGCAATCCCCGTCGCCCGCAGTGGCTGCCGTCGTCCGCTCTCCTTCGTACGACCCCATGGCCGACACCACGAGCTACTTCGAAGCGTGGAGGCGCCAACACCGCGATGGGATGCCGCAACCCATCAGCGCGTCGCCGAGTATGTTTCTGGAAGAAGGTCATAGCACGGTGCGCCTCATCCCGCGGAGCGCCGAGGCGTCGCCGGCGACGACGAACACGAGCGGAGATTCCGCGACCGCTTGTTCATTGATGATAGCGTGATGAAGAGCCGGACCGAAACAGGAATGCTATCGGCGTGAGGTAAGACTATGCTGTGCGTGTTCCTTCCTTGACCGAGCGACGTGACAGAGAGGAAGCCTTGTACTCTTCAAGTTCGGTCGACCTCAACCCCCCGGCAACTTTTTTTTATCGAATGCTGTCCAATCCCGTTCCGCCAGCACCTGCGCTTGCCGTTTGTGCGAACGAGAGCCTCAGTCTGGCGCTCCGCATTGAACATGCGTCCGTGTCGCTGGCGACCACGAGTTCAACGTCAGCCGAGGCGCTCAGGCAGTCGCACAATCTTCTTACCGAATTTGAAAGCGAGGTTGCGCAGTGGTCAGCCGTCACGGCGCCAGGCGGTCCCCTCGCCACTTCTCACGACCTAATTGTGAGCATCGGGGATCTGCTCGGCAACATTGAAACGCTCGCCACGCGCCTGGCCATCGCGCGCGCGAAGCAGCGTGCCCTACAACGGGTTCAAGATGCCTATCACGATGCCGCGAGCTGCCGAGCCTCGCTCCCACTGGCTGAAGGGGACGGCCGGCTCGCGTCGCCACCCTCGACATCGCCCAGGGGCCCCCAGTCCATTGATGTGTCCGCGATGCTTGGGTCGCAGAGATGAGAGGATGACATCCTTTCGTCCACCAAGTTCAGGAAAAGCGTCTGACCAGTTGTTAGGCGTTACTTTTGTTGTGTTGGCAACGTGTGTGTTTCTTCTTACCCCCCCCACCAGGCATCTTTCAATCCCCAGTTCAATCGTCGCTTAGGCATTCTGGTATATTGACGACGGCTGGGGTCCATGCATCGACCCACCCCCATCCTGACGGAACGGCCCTCGCCCGCGGCGTCGCAGGAAGCCGTCGCACGTCGCATGTGCAAGGTGGAGCGGGCCGCCACCGTCCTGGCAGGACAGACGCGGCTGCCCGACGACCTGCGGCGATTTTTGACGTCGCGCATGTCGGACGAGTGGGTCATTGAACTCATTGATAAGGCGGCGGTGCTTCCCTACGCGACCTGGGAGGCGTGGGTCGCGGTGGCCGCCACCGAGGGGCGCAACTACGTATTTGCGGTGCGCCGCTCGATGATCCTGCGGCAGCCACCGGCAACACCACCGTTGAGGCTCGAGTAGCGCCTTTTTTTTGGACTCAAAACATGCAATGTTTTTCAGAAAATATCTTGCGTTTTCGTCGTCACCTCTATTTCGGATTCGAGTTAATCGAAGACGAAATAAAGCAAAATGGAGATCGATGCGGGTTGTACATTACTTGACCCCCGAGCTCACGCGTGTGTGGAGATATGAGACGTTGCGACGCAACAATCAAGGCATGGCATCTTGCTGAATCTCTTTTTTTCCGCACCGAAACAGCTTTTCCGGAAGTGAGTCGCGATGCACGGGTCGCAGGGGTCTGCAAATAATCTCACAGGAAGTCGAAGAAGCCAACCGACTTTGCGACATGAGAGCCGAGCTGACTTCGCGGGAAGCAACACCCAGCCATCAGTTGGCTCGCAGCTTTCCTGGGAGGAGGGCCGAGCTACGTTTCGCTCGTCGGGCCGTCAAACGGCCGATGCCGCGGAGGCGGCCAACGTTGATGGCTACGAGGAGGAACCCGGAAACGACGCACCAGCCACCGCGTCGCCGGGAGTCGACGAGGCGCTGCTGAAGGACATCGGCGCGGAGAGCCGCAAGGCGCGACAGTTCCTGAACACGCCCGTGGACACCTTCGTGGCCATCGACGAAGTCCGTCAATTGCCGTTGAATGTGGTGGCCACGCGAGTGCAACTCTATTTTGTCGAGCCGCAAGGCCGGGCCCTTGTGATGCGTCGTGATCTACCGACGGTTTGCATCGCACAGGATCAACGGATCCCGGGCGCCTTAAGCGTGACCTTCGGGCCGTCGGCGCGCTTGTGGGTGCAGGCAACACCGAAAGTCGTAGCCGTCGTCGTGGTGGAAGCGTCGGACATGGTGGACCGCAATCGAAAGTTGCTCGGTCACGCCATCATCCGGCTGCACCAGGTCAAAGGCTGCTTTGAGTCCCGCCTCTACGTCGGCGAACCCAAATTATCCCGACTCGAGCAGCGCGCCGTCGCCCTTCCCCTAACGACGGTGGTGTTCCGCGTCAACGAGGTGGGTGGTGCCTCGGCCGCCCCAACCGTGACCCTCCAAACATTTGACTTCAGCGGAGGCGAGGCCACGTTGATGGAGGAGCGTCAAGGCGTGAGGTCCTTGTGCTACAGTGCGTCCGGCATTCCCCGGGATGAATTTGACAAACTCTTCCTATCCGGTCCAGCCTCGCCGCACGGCGCCGGCATTCCGCAGCTGGACATGTCCTACTACACGGCGTACAATGAGCGGCGCGGCGTCAGCGTGGTGCTGCACAGCGTCGTGGCGCTGCCCACGCCAGTGGACCGGCAGCTCTGCCACTTGTGGAAAATCGTGGCCGAAATCGACGGAAAGCTGTATATGACGAACGCTCACGACTGGGATGCGGATGCCATGAAGCCGCGGTACTCAGACGCCGTGTTTGTGTTTCCTGACGTGGCTTATCGGCTGAACACTCCGCTATTGCTGCGTGTCTTCCGCATGAAATTCGAGGTCTCCATGTTGATGGCCCCTTCCTCTGCGGTAGCCAGTGGGGCCCAGTGCCTCGACCAGGGCAGGTGGCTGGTGGAGGAGTACGGTTGGGCAGCGGTTAGTTTGTTCGCGCAGCCAACCGGTCACCTGCGGTTCGCACCCAGCCTTCTCGCGCCGCTGCTCGAAGGGGCGCCGCCTGCGGAAGTGCACCGCATCTTTAAGGCTTATCCGACGATTGCGAGCTGCATCACGAGTCTTATCGAGCGGCAGGAGTGGCGGTTACGCGCCCCCGCAACACAGGGCGGCGGTCGCCCGGCCGTTTGCGTGTCCGTTTGTGACCCCGCGCGGCTAGGGGAAGTCTTGGAGGACCGGCGCTTCGCTGATAAGGCAGCGACGAGCGAGCAGCACCATGTGACCCTTCTTCAAGCGTTCCAGCCCGTGTGCGCCTCGCCTGTTACGGTTCAGCAACACGCGAACGAGGCCTTTCGCGCCGCATTGTTTCAGTAGTTTCCACGGCTCTGTCTCTCATGAATCCCCATCCCAACTTGTGGTGATCGTGAGTGGCTGTCCTCTATCATGATGTGAAGCCAATCTTTCTCATAGTCCAGGGTTTTTGTACCTTCTCAACGAAGAAGAATGGCGCATCGACGGCGGACGATCATCGAACGGCTGGGTTACGTCGCCTCGCTTCTGGCGTTGGCTTTTGTGTCTCGAGGCAGCGACGCGGCGCCAGGGAAGTACTGCATCAAGTCCACTCTCGGCAATTTTTTCCTTGTTCGCGACAGCGGCACCACCGGTGTCACTGGCGTTTCCCTCAGTGCCAAGTGCTGCGAGGCCGACGGCGGCATGTGGTACTTCGATCCGGCCCTTGGGGCGCTCACAAAACAGTGTATCCGGGCCCAAATCAAGAATGTCGGTCCAGGAATGTTATTCGTGCATGCGACGAACAACGTGTTCGAGCCGATGACCATGCACAACGACCCCAACGCATGCATTACCGGGATGACCGACTCGCGCGACTGGACCTTCACCAATAGCGGGTGCTTCGTCAATCCCTTGTACGGCAAGGCGATGACCTGCACATTCAGTGCGACGGCGACCGTCGGATACGAACTCACGCAAGGCAACGCGGCCTGCGGGACGAGCAAGTGGACTGCCGTAGCCACGGAATCGGCCGGGTGCGTCGCCACCCCGCCACCTCCACCGGCTCTCAACGGGGTGTATTGCATGCGAACAGGCACCAATCAGTTCCTGACACTGCCAGCTAATGCGATCTACGGCTCCCCCGCGGCGCAAGCGACGTCGTGCACCTGCGCCAACGCGTTTCAACTGAAGCCCACCACCTCCACCGTCGGGCAAACCGACTTCACCATGCAACATTGCGATTCGAGTACCTACCTCGTCGAGCAACTCACGGTCCCAAACTACAAGGCGGAAACAATAAAATCCACGAGCGCAGGTGGGTTTGCCATGGTCGGCAACTGCATGCAGGGCTGGCAGGGCCAGTACCTGAATCCGAGCGCCGGCGGCTACGCGAAGACAAGTAGTTGCAGCGCCAGCAACCAGGTCACGCCGCAGGCCATTTCCTGTTCATGCCCCGTGACGAAAACGTCGACGAGCACCACCACGGCGACCACCACCAACGCCCAGCCGACCACGACCACGACGCCGACCGCGACCACCACGGCGACCACGACGCCGACCGCGACCACCACGGCGACACTATCGGCGACGTCGACAGCGACACCGACGTCGACGCAAACGACGACCGCAACAACCACGGTCATCGCGACGACGCCCACGGCTGACACGCCCACGGCGACGACCACGGCTGGCACGCCCACGGCGACGACCACGTCGGCCACGGCTGGCACGCCCAC
>ERZ1292633.811-Hain-H41-02um-R1-811-length-35089-cov-7_pt1 | contig 35089 bp, 34 predicted proteins | sample MGYA00564406_ERZ1292633 | MGnify/ENA primary metagenome ERZ1292633 (study PRJEB36523, sample SAMEA6512639) | groundwater metagenome | collected 2019-01-08 | study: AquaDiva: Metagenomics assemblies of 32 groundwater samples
TCAAGGATGACCTCGTCGAGGACTTTCTGGACCCCCTCGCAGCTCTTGGCCGATATCAGGACGGGGTCTTAAACGATTTTGAGGACATCGAATATCTGCTCCAGCGTTCCGTCGACGTCCGAAGAGGGCAGATCGATCTTATTGATGACCGGTATTATCCGCAAGCCGACGGCCTGAGCCAAGGTGGCGTTTGCCAGCGTCTGGGCCTGGACGCCCTGTGTCGCGTCGACAACGAGCAGAGCCCCCTCGCAAGCGGCCAAGGCCCGACTGACCTCGTAGGTGAAGTCCACGTGACCGGGAGTGTCGATAAGATTGAGAAGCCATTGCTCCCCATCGGGAGCCGTGTAATCCATGCGCACGGCCTTGGCCTTGATGGTAATGCCTCTCTCCCTCTCGAGCTCCATCGAATCCATGATCTGCGCCTGCATGTCTCGACGGGCGATGGTCCCCGTCAACTCCAGCAGACGGTCGGCCAATGTCGACTTGCCATGGTCGATATGGGCGATAATTGAAAAATTTCGAATGCGTCCGGTCGCGCTCATATCTATGGATTCTGTTCCAGGAGAGTGCGTATCTCGTCGGACTCGGAACACATCAGGGCTTTGGTCACAAGCTTCTTCATCTGCTCGTACTTAAGGCCCCGCACGGTTTGCTTGACCCGGAGATACATCCGAGGAGAAATCGACATCGCATCCACTCCGAGACCGACCAGAAGAGGGACCGCGCGCGGATCGGACGTCATTTCTCCGCAGACCCCGACCCACTTCCCCTTGCGGTGCGCGGTTTGGACGATTGAATCGAGCAGGTGGAGAACGGCCGGATGAAAAGGGTCATACAGGTGAGCCACATTTTCATTGATCCGATCCACGGCAAGCGTGTATTGAATGAGGTCGTTAGTGCCTATGGAAACAAAGTCAATGTAAGGCAAGAACGCGTCCAGGAGAATGGCAGTCGAAGGGATTTCAACCATAATCCCCATCTCGACGTGATCCCTCAAGACGACCCCCTCGGCTTCAAGCTCGCCCCGTGATTGCTCAAGAAGGCGGCGCACGGCCAACACTTCCCCGACAGAAGACACCATGGGAATCATCACGCGCACTTTCCCTTTGGTGGCCGTGCGCAGGATCGCGCGAAGCTGCGTCTTGAAAAGATCCACGTGGCGCAGAAACAGCCTGACCCCCCGAAGGCCCATGAAGGGGTTGGTCTCGTTTTTGGATAATTCGATGCCAAGCTGAGACAGTCGGTCGCCCCCGATGTCGGCGGTCCGTATGATGACTTCGCGACCCTCCATGGCCTTGACCGCCACGCTGTAAGCCTTGACCTGCTCTTCTTCCGAAGGCGCCTCGGAGCGATTGAGGAACAAGTATTCCGTGCGGAATAATCCGATACCGTCGACTTGAAGACTGACGATGCTCTTGAGCTCTTCGGGAGAATCAAGATTCGCCTCCAGAGAAAAGGTCCGGCCGTCAAGAGTGACGCCTGGACTTCCTCTGAGGGCCTCAAGCGAACGCTCCTCGGCCACGGCCCGCTGCTGGACTTTTTCATACTTCGCGACGGTCTCGGCTCCGGGGCTGATGATGACCAGGCCCTGCTCGCCGTCCAAGATAATCGTATCTCCCGTGTGCACGCGACGACTGACGTCCGAGAGGCCCACGACCGCCGGGATCTCCAAGCTTTGGGCCAAAATGGCGGTATGGCTGGTCTTGCCCCCAAGATCCGTGGCGAAGCCGAGAATGTTGGTGCCTTTAAGGCTCAAGGTGTCCGAGGGGAGCAGGTTGCGGGCGATCAACACGCACTTCTCGTTGATATCGGCCAAGCTGCGCTTTTGCTGCTTCATCAAATGAAGCAGCAGCCTCTTGCCGACGTCAAAGAGATCGTGGCGGCGTTCACGGAAAAACTCATCATCCATGCGCTCGAATTGACGGTTCACCTGTTCCAACGCCTCGGACAAGGCGAACTCGGCGTTGACGCCCTCTTCTTGGATGCGCTTGGGGACATCGTGCGTGATCAGGGAGTCCTTCAAGATAAGACGGTGGGCATCGATGAGTTTCGCATGCTTCTTGCCCAAGACTTTAAGGACCCTCTGCTCCGCAGCGTCTAGATCCCGGTGGGTGATCTTCTGGGCGGCCTTGAAACGGCGGACCTCTTCTTTGATTTTCTCTCTGGGGATCTCAATGCGCTCGACGACGATGTCCTCGTCTTCGATGACATAAGCCCGGCCGATGGAGATGCCCGGACTTGCCGCGATTCCTTTGATGACGATCACGGCTTAGTCCTCATCGAACTTTCTCTCAAAGAGGATTTCCAGCGCGGCGATGGCCCTGTCTTCATCTTGGCCTTCGGCTTTGATGGTCAGCTTGGAACCGCTTTCCGCAGCCAACAGCATCAGCCCCATGACGCTTTTTCCGTTAACCTGAAGTCCGTCCTTGACCACGAGAATTTGGCTTTTGAATTTGACGGCCTCCTGAACGAACATCGCCGCCGGACGCGCGTGAAGGCCGAGACGATTGCGAACGACCATCACTTTCTCGCTCATTTCCACAGCCCCGTCGCCGACACCGCCGCCGCCGCCGCGCCAACGAATCCCGCCTGCATGAGCGGTTCCACCCCGCGCCAAGACAACGCCAATCCCGCGGCCCCCGACACGACCGCCGCCAAGAGCAGCCGGGGTTCAAGTATCGACGCCCATAATAATCCCGCGAGAACGGCTCCTGCGGCCGTGGCACGCCTTAAGAATACGATCCAGGTCTGAACGCCCAGGCTTGCAATGTCAACGAGAGCGTTTTCGCCGCGCTCCAGCCCTCGCTGAAACCCAATCCAACGCGCGGCGAACGCCGGAACGTTATACGCCGCCAAGGCGGCCGCGCCCCCGACGACGAAAAATGGAAAACGAATCCCCAGACGAACGACTAAAAACGCGCAAAGAATTCCCACGACGGCGCTGGCGGGCCGAAGCGCGCCCCAAAATAACGAGTCGTAAATCCCCGCCAAGGACGCGCCGTAATCCGTTTTATAACGGCTAATTTTTTCAATGGCAAGCTGCCGCTGGACGCCTTGAACCGCCGCGGCGGCCGCTTCGCCGCGACATACGATTCCAGCCAAAAGCCAAGCCGCGATCGGATGCGTATTGAAATATTCAAGGTGACGAAGGCGTGCGCGACGAAGTTCTTCGGACTCGAATCCCCAACACGCTCCCAACCAGGGATCGAGCGCGAATAAAAACCCGGTCGCCTGCATGCGCGCGGGCTCCCAGCCCGTTTGTAAAAACAGAAGGCGGAAGGCGACTCGTGCTTTCATGAGCGGCGTCATTTCCTGACTCATACCCTGCGCAACCCCCGGACGGTCACGCTGGAAAGTCCGATCCATGGGGCGCAGAACGCGGCGATCTGCGCGCCGATTTGAAGGCACTCCGGAGCTCTCGACCAGCAGACCCTATCGAACGCTGAGATCAAGACCACGGCGGAAGCCGCGAGAACGAACGTCACCGCGGCATGCGCCGCAAGCGTTTTGACCATCGCCGGCCCCAGGCCCGTGTCCGTCCGCGCGCCCAGAGATAACGCATTTCCCGCGACGGAACGACGCCGGCGTTCTACGGCCTCCAGCCCGGAATGAAGGGCTCCCGTGATCACGCCTCCAGCCAAGCTGACGCCAATGGAGCATTCCGCGCCCGCCAACAACGCCGCAACGCCTGCGGCGACCGGCCCAGACCAGCTCAGATGTCCGCCCACCGGAAGACTCGACAGGCTCAAAAGCTCGATGGCGACTCCCAAAAGAGCGCCGAGTGCGGGAGCCCCCGCGAGGCCGCCGACGATAACCCCCATGATCATCGGGCGGGACACAAGAGTTTGAGCGACCATAACGGCGTCCAGTTCAAGCGCGGCAAGCACGACGCAGCCGATGATAAGAGTTATGAGACCTCCAAGGCGGCAAGAATATCATCTTCAGGATCGGTCGGAAGACTTCGACCCTCTATCCTGACGCCGCGCGCGGCCAACGTGCGCAGAGTCATCTTGTCTTTCTTATCGAGAAACAACGCCCGCCCGAGCTGAATTTTTCCCACGGTAAAATGGAGGCCGCCCACGTTGATGCGGTCCAGCGCCACGCCCTGGTCCAGGAGAGCGAGCGCCTCGCTCGGGCCTGGAACAAGAACCAGAGCGCGGCTCGCGACCACCTGCTCGGAGGCTAGGGCCTTAGGGGCCTGCGCGACCGAAACCACCAGCAAGCCCACCGAAGGCGGCAAAGCCATCCGCATCAACGCTCTCTGGATCTCATCGTCGGCCGCGGAATCCGAAACAACGACGACCAAATCGGATTTCAAAAAAGGAACCCAGCCTTCAACGACTTGGCCATGGATCAGGCGGTCATCGACGCGGAAAAGTTCGACCCCCATCAATGAATCACCGCCGAGGCCAAAAACATTTTACGAACGTCGCGGATGGACTTCTGCCCATCGGAAATAATTTTCTCAACCAGGGCCTCCAGGGTCATCCGGCCGCGCTGGCTGAACGCGGACACGAGCATATACAAATTGACCCCGCTGATCATCTCCACGCGCGCCGATTCTTTGATAAGCGGAAACGCAATATTATTGGGCGTACCTCCCGGCATGTCCGTAAAAAGGATCACCCCGTCGGGACTGGCCAGCTCGGCCAAGACGAGTTCAATGCGCCTGCGGATCTCCCCGGTGGATTGGCGGGAAGACGTCGCCACCGCGCGAACGCCGGAACTCTGCCGTCCAACGATCCCCTCGGCGGCTTCAACAAGATAAGCCCCGAACTCCCCATGGGTCACGATAACGATATTGATCACAAAGCGATATCCCGGTGGAATTCCTGCACCGGATGACCCGAGCCTTGAAGTTTCTTGGCCAGCCAGCGTGTACAAAACACACTTCGGTGTCGTCCTCCCGTGCAGCCTATTGAAATGGTCAGGTATGACTTGCCCTCCCGCACGTAATGCGGCAAAAGCGCGGTAATTAATTTATGCCAATTGTCGAGAAATCGGCGGGCGATCGGTTGGGCCAAAATATATCTCTGCACGGGTTTATCGAGACCGGTTTTCTTTCGCAAGCCCGCCTGATAGTGGGGGTTGGGAAGAAAGCGCACGTCCATCACGATGTCGGCGTCGATGGGAATTCCATGCTTATAGCCGAAGCTCACGATTTGCAGCGTCATCTCGCGCGTGCGAGTGAGTCCGAGGGTTTCCGATATCTTTTCCTTCAATTCCCCCAAAGCGAGATGGGTCGTGTCGATGACTTTGTCGGCCACGCCCTTGATGGGAGCCAACAGCCTTCGCTCTTGTTTGACGGCATCGGCAATCTTCCCCCCAAGAGGATGTCTGTGCCGCGTCTCGGAAAACCGGTGGATCACGACCTCATCCGCCGCGTCGATGAAAAGCGTCCTAATATCAAGGCCCTTGTGCTTAAGCTCCTTAAGCTGCCGCGGCAGCAAGGTCAACACTCTTCCTTCGCGCACGTCCATTCCCAACGCAACACGCGTCATCCGCGGAGACTTCAACATGAACGACGCGAACTCGTCGAGCATGACAATGGGGAGGTTGTCCACGCAAAACCAACCGAAATCCTCGAACACTTTCAAGGCCTGGCTTTTACCCGCGCCGGAAATCCCCGTGATGACGAATATCTTCTTGTCGCCCGATGTCTCGCGCGTCATGACGGCCTCTCCTTGATCTTCATTCGTTCAATGAGACGCTTATTGAAGCTCTCCGCGGAAAAGTACCCCTGCGACCGCAGGCGCTGATTCAGGGCGGCAACTTCGATAAGAACGGCTAAATTGCGTCCCGGACTCACCGGGATGCGGATCAAAGGAATTTCCACGTCAAGAATGGAGAGCTTCTTCCCGTCGAGTCCGGTACGATCATAGGCCGTCGCCGTATTCCAGGGCTCAAGCTTTATGGCCAACTCGATGCGGGTGCGGTCAAGAATGGCGCCGATGCCGAAGAGAAGCTTGACATCGATGACTCCAAGGCCGCGCACTTCCATATGATTCCTCAAAGGCTCGGGGCAAGATCCTCGAAGATAGCCGCCGCGGCGGTGCTGGATGTTGACGGCGTCGTCAGCGATGAGTATGTGCCCTCGCTTGAGAAGCTCGAGGGCGCACTCCGACTTTCCGATGCCGGCCTCGCCTTGAATGAGCACGCCAAGCCCATAGACGTCGACGAGCACGCCATGCATCGTAATGGCCGGAGCCAGTCTCGCCTCGAGGGCTTCGGAGAGTTCTCCCGTCAAGGTCGTCGTGTCATAAGACGACCTCATCAGCGGAACCCCGTGCTTCTTGCACGCTTGAACGAGCGCGGCCGGCGCCGGAGCGTTGTGAGTGATGATCACGCACGGGATGTCGACGTTATCGAGCATCGCCAGCAACGCCTCGGTTATTTTTTTGGGGTCGTTTTTTTGACAGTATGCCTGTTCGCCGTTTCCGAAAATCTGTATGCGTTCGGCTCGAAAGCGATCAAGAAAACCCGAGAGCGCCAAGCCGGGGCGGTTCAAGTCCGCCGCCTTAACCCGGCGGCCCAGCGACTTCTCTCCGGACAACAGCTCAAGGCGCAGGCGATCCCCTTGCTCCTTAAGGAGTTCGCCGACGGTCAGTTCCGCGGCCTGCACGGCGCTAGCGCTTGTTCTTGCGGACAGGTTGGACGATGCCGAGACTCTCGTCCCCGCGCCGAAAGAGAACTTGAATCTGGTCCGTGTCCTTGTCTAAGTAGACAAGAAACTGCCTATCCGAGGAGTCCATCTCAGCCGCCGCGCTTTGGGGGGTCATCGGCTCCACCGCCTGGCGCACGATGCTGAAGACCGTCTCCATCGGAGGGATGGCCTCGGCTAGAGTATCCGAAACTTTAGGTTTGTGCCGGCTCTTGATGCGCTCCTTATGCTTCTTGAGTTGGGCGTCGATTTTGTCCGAGGCAAGGTCGATGGCGGAATACAAGTCCGCCGCCGTCGCCAGAGAACGAAACTTCTGCCCGGGAGCATGAACCACCATTTCAGCCTTGTGGGAGCGTTTTTCCACGAAAAGGAAGGCTTGGCCCCAGACTATATGGTCGAAATACTTTTGAGCCTTGGCCATTTTTTGTTGAACATACTCTCGCAAGGGGGGCGTAATTTTAAGCTGTTTGGCTGTTAGTTGAATCTCCATAGATGGGAGATTCTAGCGCTTGAGTCTCTCCGTGTCAACGAACGACATCCTCTTATATCGTCAGTTCCTCGACTCCTGTTGACTCCTTCCACATGAAACTGATACTATCGTTTCCGCCTACTTTTTGGGACGTCCTAGGGTGATCGACAGCGCCAGAAGTAGACTTATTCACAGATCGGTAAAATCTTATAAAATACATAAAAACAAATGGTTTATTCTGTGAATAAAAAGTTATCCACAGATGTGGACAGCCTGTGAAACTTGCGACCGCTGTTGAGCTTTGGTCACAGGCCGTTGAACGATTGCGCCTGGAAATCGGGAATGAAAACGCCGAGCTCTGGCTAAAGCCCGTGGAGGCCCATTCCCTGGATGGAGGGGTCCTTCTTCTTAAGGTCCCAAACAAGTTCTTCTCCGACGGAATCAAGGAGCGATATCAGAAGAGATTGCTCTCCATCTTAAAGGAAATTTCCGCGCAGGAAATCGGTCTTGATTTTCGCATCGAGCGCGATTTAACCCGGGTTCTCCCCCCCTCGGATCCGGTTCCAGAAGCGTCTCCTCAATCTGATTTTCCTCTCTCGGAGCTCAATCCCCGCTACACGTTCGAATCTTTCGTCATCGGCGAGTCGAACCGCCTGGCGCGCGCCACTGCGGAATCCATCTCAAAGAACCCCGGCACTCAATACAATCCCTACGTCATTTACGGCGGAGTGGGCCTTGGGAAAACCCATCTGATGCATGCCATCGGAAATTCCATCCGCCGTCACCACCCCCGCTCGCGCGTTCTCTACACGACCAGCGAGCAGTTTGTTAATGAGTTCATCGCTTCGGTTCAGAACAACCATATTGATTCCTTCCGTTCGCGGTATCGTTCACTCGACTGCCTTCTGATAGACGATATCCAGTTTCTCATCGCCAAGGATCGATCGGAACAGGAATTTTTTCACACATTCAACGCTCTCTTTGATTCCAGAAAACAAATAGTCGTCAGCTCCGATCGTTCTCCGAAAGAAATGTCTCCCCTCGAACAAAGATTGATTTCCCGCCTTGAATGGGGGTTCATGGCGGACATTAAACCCCCGGACCTGGAAACCCGCATAGCCATCTTGCGAAAAAAGGCGGAGCTTGAGGGGTTTACCGCTCCGGATGACGTCATTCTTTTCATCGCCTCTTCCGTTAAGACCAACGTGAGATCTCTTGAGGGTTGTCTCATCCGCCTTAAAGCGTTCCAGGCGATGACGGGAACCGCTCTGTCTGTCGAAGATGCTCGTGATATTCTAAAGGACTCTATCGTTGTCGATGATTCCTCCCCTGTTCGGGTGGAAACAATTCAAAGGGTGGTGGCTCTCAAATATTCCGTGGATGTCAAGGATTTAAAGGGGCACCAACGCACCACCTCTATTTCCATGCCTCGGCAAGTCGCCATGTATCTTTCCTGCTTAATGACGGAGCTCTCCTCCACCGACATCGGTCGCGCGTTCGGTGGCAAAGATCACTCAACGGTTCTCCACGCCCGGAAGAAGATTGAGAGGAAAATAGAAGAAGATCCCTTTTTTCTGGAAATGATCAACAAGCTGCAATCTGATATCAAGGCAACCGAGCGCTGATTTTTAATTGTGACGAATTTGTGTCTAATTTGTTTCAACAGTGGATGGAGTCCAGTCTTGTTGATAGTGTTAATAACTTAGTTCTGTTGTCCACAAGATGAATCGATTAATATGCCAATGAGACCCACCTTATCCACATGACCCCCTGCTTGATGAGGGTGAGGATTAATTAAATGAAAATAACCATCAGTAAGGAAGATTTGGAACAAGGTGTTCAAACCATTCAGTCCGCCTTATCAAATCGAACAACCCTGCCCATTCTTTTAAACTTTCTCCTGGAGACCGAGGATAAAAAGGTTAAGGTTGTTTCCACGGATCTAGAAATGGGAGTTAAGCATTATATTAAAGCGGAAATTGAGAATGATGGGTCCATTACCATTCCCGCTAAAAAGTTTGCCGACATTCTACACAGTCTCTCTGGTGTGGATGATATTGAGTTATCGGTTGATAATGGTGGAAAAATATCATTAAAATCCGGGCGTTCTCGGTTTGGAATCGTGGGGTCACCAAAATCAGAGTATCCCGTTCTTCCGGATTTTAACAAATCAAACGCTTTTGAGGTTTCAGCCGGGGTTATCGGGCAGATGGTTAAAAAAACAATTTTCGCGGCCTCTTCCGATGAAACACGTCACGTCCTTAACGGTGTTTTTTGGGCCGCCAAAAAAGGGTTGCTGGAGATGGTGTCGACGGATGGGCGTAGGCTTGCGGTTTATGCAAAAAAAATTCTCCCTATAGATAAAGAGTTTTCCGTTATCGTTCCCACTAAGGTTTTAACTGAACTTCTTCGCTTGATTGGGATATTAGGGGTGGAGGGTGATGCCGAGAAAATGCTGGTATCAGTGACGGATAATCAAATAACTTTTCAATTAAAAAAAACAACCATACTCTCTCGCTTGGTGGGAGGGGCGTTTCCGAATTACGAGCAGGTCATTCCGACAAAAAGAGAAGTTGTTTTCGTGGCGGGAACCAAGGATTTTCTTGCCGTTACGAAACGGGCGTCATTATGCGCGCTCGACAGAGGGGGATCGGTTAGATACTCCTTAAAAAAGAATATTCTTCATGTGACCGCTTCAAGTCAAAATAACGAGTTTAATGAAGATCTTGGTGTTGAGTATTCCGGCCCTGATTTTTCTGTGGCGTTTAATCCCCAATTCGTGGTTGATGCCCTAAAGCACATCGACAGCGAAAAAGTCACGGTCGCCATGACAAGCCCGGTAAATCCGGCAATTTTTGAGCCGGGGGACAGCGGGGAAGGGTATAAGTTTGTCGTGATGCCGATGAGGTTGTGATTTTAAAAAAGGGGAAAGAGGGCCGCTGGTCGACGTCTAGCGACCTTGTTAAGAGTTTTTCGTACAGGGCGGGAAACGTTGGTGATCGGTTGCCGCTTCTTATCGCTGTTTGGGATAAAGAGTGCGGGGGTTATGCCAAATATTGGTCATTGGCGGCCGTGAAGAAGGGGATATTGTTTGTCCGCCCCAAAAGCTCGGCCGCTGCTCAAGAGTTGCAGTTGAGGTCAAGAGATCTTATCCGTTCTTTAAATAAGTATTTCAGCCGTCCGTGGATAGTCGGGATAAAGACGACTTATCGGTGATCTATTGGAAAAAATAACGGGCGCGACGTCGCATTTCTCGGTTCAACCGGAGGAGGAGACGATGTCTGAAGCCGCTGTGGAGACGAGCGATATGGCCAAGCAGGATGATATTAAGTACGACGCGTCAAAGATACAGGTCCTCGAGGGCCTAGAGGCCGTCCGTAAGCGGCCGGCGATGTATATAGGCAGCACCGGGCCCTCGGGTCTTCACCATTTGGTCTATGAGGTCGTTGATAATGCCGTTGACGAGGTTTTAGCCGGCCGTTGCAAGACCGTCGATGTTTTTATCCACCAAGGCAACTCCATTACCGTCAAGGACGACGGCTCGGGAATTCCCGTCGATCCCATGAAGGACCCCAAACTCCCCGCCAACCTGCGCGGAAAGTCGGCGCTCGAAGTCATTATGACCGTGCTTCATGCGGGAGGAAAATTCGACAAAAGCGCGTATAAGGTGTCTGGAGGACTTCATGGGGTCGGCGTGACGTGCGTGAACGCGTTGTCCGAGTGGTTGAAAGCTGAAATTCATAAGGACGGCAATATATGGGTTCAGAGCTATAAGCGGGGAAAACCGGAAGCCGACGTGAAGCAGATCGGGAAAACCGATGACCACGGCTCGAAAATCTCGTTCAAACCGGACCCGGACATATTCAACGGGCATCAATACTCCTACGAGACCCTTTCGAATCGTCTTCGTGAACTGGCTTTTTTAAATGCCGGGGCGAAAATTTCCATCACAGACGAGCGTGAGGATAAGAGGCACACGTTCCACTATGAGGGTGGAATTTCCCAGTTCGTGCAGCATCTTAACGCCAATAAGAAAATCGTTCATCGTGAGCCGATATCGATGACGAAAGAGAAGGATGCGGTCATCGTTGATTTCTCTATTCAGTATAACGACGATTACTCGGAAACCGTTTTTTCCTTCGTCAACAACATTAAAACGCAGGAAGGCGGCACCCATTTGGCGGGATTTAGATCCGCCTTGACCCGCGTCATTAACGACTACATCAAGAAATACGATCTCTTGAAGGGAAAAAATTTCAACGTTACGGGAGACGACGTTCGAGAAGGACTCTGCGCCGTCCTGTCCGCGAAAATCCAAAACCCTCAATTCGAAGGACAGACCAAGGCTAAGTTGGGAAATCAAGAAGTCGAGGGGATCGTTAAATCGATCGTGGGAGACGCTCTTGTCACCTTTTTCGAGGAAAATCCGTCGACGGCCAAGTCGATTTGCGCCAAGGCCATCGGAGCCGCCGAGGCGCGGGAGGCGGCGCGCAAGGCCAAGGATCTTACGCGTAGAAAGGGGGTTCTCGACGGCTCCAGTCTTCCAGGAAAACTGGCGGACTGCCAGGAGCGAGACCCTGAACGCTCCGAGCTGTTTATCGTGGAGGGGGATTCCGCAGGCGGTTCCGCCAAGCAAGGACGCGACCGGGCGTTCCAGGCCATTCTGCCCATCAAAGGAAAAATTCTTAACGTTGAAAAAGCCCGTCTCGTTAAAATTCTTTCAAACGAAGAGGTTCGTACGCTCATCTCGGCGATCGGCACGGGAATCGGCGAAGGCGAGGACGGGTTGAAGATCGAAAAACTCCGTTACCACAAGCTGATCATCATGGCGGACGCCGATGTCGATGGGCAGCACATTCGAACGTTGATCTTGACCTTCTTCTATCGACAGATGAAGCAGTTGGTGGAAAACGGGCACATCTATATCGCCCAGCCGCCCCTATTTAAAGTCAAGAAAGGCAAGACGGAGATGTATATTGACACGGACGAAAAGATGGAGCAGTGGCTGTTGAACGAGGGAAGGAATTCCATCGAAGTGACGGCTCTTAACCCGTCCAACGGCAAGGCGAAGAAGCTCGACGTCGAGGATTTACGCGATCTGTTGAAGCTGCTCGCCGAATTGGAGAGCTTGATCCGTCATGTCGAACGCAAGGGCATCCATCTAGAGGACTTTATCGAGTATCAACGCGCAGGGAGGCTCCCCCTCTATCGTGTTGAAAAAAATGCGGGTGAGTATGAGTTTTTCTACACGGAAAAGGATTGGAATATCTACCGCGACGGCTACGTCGCGGAACAGAAAAAGAACCTTGTGGACGCTCGTATGGAAAAAACGAAAAAAACGCCGGTCAAAGACGAGTCGGCGCCGGCGGAAAGCGACCAGGCGCTCGAAGACTCCGCTCTGAGCGAGGCCGATGAGGAGTCTCTAGAGCCGGATGTCCAAGAGTTGTGGGAGATGCCCAAGCTTGATGCGCTGTCGAAGAAATTCTCCGATATGGGCCTCGACCTTAAGTGGTACGAGGTCATGCGCGACGAGAACACAAAACCGTTGTTTAGAGCTAAAACGGCTCATTCCGAGACGGACGGCTACAGCCTGAAGGATCTTATCGAAATAGTTCGAGACGCGGGGCGCTCGGGCGCGCAAATCCAGCGCTATAAAGGCTTGGGAGAAATGAACCCGGAGCAGCTGTGGGAGACCACCATGGATCCCAAGCGCCGAAGACTTCTTCAGGTGAAAGTGGTCGACGCCGCCGACACGGAGAATGCTTTTACGACCTTGATGGGCGATAAGGTCGAGCCGAGGCGTCAGTTCATCGAAAAACACGCCAAAGAAGTGAAGAATCTCGATATTTAATTTCATAGAGAGAGAGACACCATCATGAGCAAACCCGACCATCAGCCGGAACTCACTCCCGAGCTCGCGGGCAATATCATTCCCCGCGATTTGGGCGCCGAAATGCGCGGCTCTTATATCGATTATTCGATGTCGGTGATCGTCGGACGCGCCCTTCCGGACATTCGCGACGGTCTTAAGCCGGTGCACCGGCGCATTTTATACGCCATGCACGATGAAGGACTCACGTCGAATAAGAAGTATTCGAAATGCGCCGGTGTGGTCGGCGAAGTCTTGAAGAAATACCATCCGCACGGAGATTCGGCCGTTTATGATGCCATGGTCCGTATGGTCCAGGATTTTTCCTTGCTCCATCCGCTGATCGATGGGCAGGGGAATTTCGGCTCGGTCGATGGAGACCCCGCCGCCGCCTATCGCTACACCGAGGCGCGATTGGCAAAGATCGCCGAAGAAGTGATGGCCGATATCGATCAGGACACGGTGGATTTTACCCCCAACTTCGATGGAACGACGACCGAGCCTTCGGTCATGCCCGCAAAAGTTCCCAATCTCCTCGTCAACGGCTCCTCGGGCATCGCGGTCGGAATGGCGACGAATATCCCTCCGCATAATTTGTCCGAGGTCTGCGAAGCCGCCATCTCTTTGATCAAAGATCCCAAGATCGAGACCAAGGAGCTTTTTAAGATCATTAAGGGGCCGGACTTCCCGACCGGCGGCATCGTTCGGGGCAAGAGCGGCATTCGTGATTATTTCGAGACTGGTAGAGGCTCGGTGCGCGTGCAGTCCAAGACGGAAATAGAAGACATCAAGGGGAACCGCCAGGCGATCATTGTTTCCGAGCTGCCGTATCAAGTCAACAAGGCGACGCTTCTTGAAACCATCGCCGACCTGGTTCGCGACAAAAAGATTCCAGATATCTCGGACATTCGCGACGAGTCCGACAGGAAGGGAATGCGCGTCGTCATCGAGATCAAGCGCGACGGGAACGCCAATGTGGTATTGAACCAGCTGCTTAAGCACACGCAGATGGAAACCAGCTTTGGGGTGATCTTACTGTCTCTTGTCGATGGACGGCCTCGCGTCCTCGGCGTGCGCGACATGCTTGGGCACTTCATCCAGCATCGCAAGGTTGTGGTCACCCGCCGGACAAAATTTCAACTGCGAAGGTGCGTCGATCGGGCGCACATTCTGGAAGGACTGATCACGGCGGTCAAGAATATAGACCGCGTCATTAAAATTATAAGGGCCTCGAAGGACACCGACGCGGCGAGAAGCGAACTCATGACGGCTTTCGAGCTGTCGAAGGCCCAAGCCAACGCGATTCTTGAAATGCGTCTGGCGAATTTAACCAAGCTCTCGGTGGGAGACCTTCAGGACGAGTATGACGGTCTTCTCAAGAAAATAGCCGAATATAAGGGGATTCTCGCCGACATTAAGAAGGTGTACGCGATCGTCGTCAAGGAACTTGAGGGGGTCAAGGAATTGTTCGGCAAGTCCCGGCAGACGCAGATCACCACCGAGGCGGCGGAGATGTCGCTTGAGGATTTGATTCAGAAAGAAGAGGTGGTCATCTCCTTGTCCAACACGGGCTATGTCAAAAGGATTCCGGTGGCGACGTATCAAGCCCAGGGTCGGGGCGGGAAGGGGATCACGGGCGCCGACGTTAAAGAAGAAGACTTTATCGAACACTTCTTCGTGACCGACACGCATGCCGCTCTTTTATACTTCACCAATCGCGGCCGTGTTTTCGCCCTCAAGGCCTATGAGATCCCCGAGGGCAACCGCACCTCTCGCGGCAAGGCCGTGGTCAATCTTCTGGCGTTGACCGGAGAAGAGAAGGTGACTTCGGCGATCGCGATTCGCTCATTCGAGGAGAAGAAAGGGCAAGAAACTTTCCTCGCGATGGCGACGCGAAATGGGACCGTCAAAAAGACGCCTTTGGGGGATTTCGAGAACATCAGGCGCTCGGGAATCATCGCGATCACGCTAGACGAAGGGGACGTTCTTGTTGAGGTCCAGCACACGTCGGGCAAGGACGAACTTCTTGTCGCGACGAAGGACGGCATGGTCATTCGTTTCCCGGAAAGCGACATCCGTTCTATGGGACGCGGCGCGGCCGGGGTGAGAGGCATTCGCGTCGATAAGGGAGACCAGGTCGTGGGCATGGAGGTTTTCCCGCCGAATACCAAGAAGACCCTGCTGACGGTGTGCGAACACGGCCACGGCAAACGAACGGAGTTGTCCGAGTACCGGGGGCAGCATCGGGGCGGCGGCGGCATCATCACGATTAAGACGACCGATCGCAACGGGTCCGTCATCGGAGTGAAGCTTGTCACCAACGAGGACGATCTCATGGTGATGACCGAGCAGGGCAAGGCGATTCGTCTGCGCTGCAAGGACATTAAGACGATCTCCCGGAACACCCAGGGCGTCAGGCTGGTTCGCTTGGAAGAAGGCGACAAGGTCGCCCGCGTGGCGCCCATCGCCGTCGAGCCTCCGGTCAGCCCGGAATTGCCGATGGACGTCGACAAGAAGTGAGGGTGCGGCAGAGTGAAGAGGCTGCTCATCGCGTTGTTGGTTTCGGTAGCGGCCGTCTCTTTGGCCGAGAAGGCGGCCGCCTCCCTTACGTTGGAGGCGGCGGGGTGGCAGACAGGGGTCGTCGACAGGCCCGCTCGTCCGGCCGTTTGGAAGGATGCGCAGCGAGCCGCTTTGTCGGGACCGCGTCCGCTTCTGAGGGGTAAAGCCGTTTTGACCAATCGAGGACCGAAACCGGCTGAGGGGATATTGATCCATTATCTCGTTTCGGCGCGTCTGGTCCCGGATAAAGCGGGGGACCAAGCGGCCGCTTGGGCGCTGGCCTTTATCAATGATGAGAAACGCATTCCCAAGGTTGGGGCCAACCAGACCTTCGAGGCCCCCCTTTCCCTGTCTCCCCGTCTTGAACATTACCTTAAGAAGATTCGACGCCAAGGATTCCACGCGGTCGAGCTTAAGATTCAGGCGATGCTTGAACTTAAGGATTCCGATGGAGTTCGCGTGGTGGAGTCAACCTTGGAGGTCGCTCCTTGATTGATATTGCGGCCATTCGAAAAAACCCGGATAAAGCCCGCTCGGGATATGTGTCGCGCAACTTGGCGCTGGTCGAAGCTTTCGATGACGTGCTCAGAATTGATGAATCGTACCGCGCGCTGCTGAAGGAAGTCGAAGACATGCGCGCCGAGAGGAATGCGGCCTCCCAAGAAATAGGCCGAGCGCTTGCCGCGAAGAACCAGCAAAAGGCGGCGGAGTTAAAGACGAACGTCGCTAAATTGAAGGAGCGCATGGCTCAGAAGGAAGAAGCGCTTTGCGCGGCGGAAAAGTCCATCAGGGCCGCGGCGATGGCTTTGCCAAATATCCCTCATGAATCGGTTCCCGTCGGCAAGGATGAAAACGATAACCCGGAAGTTCGCAGGATCGGGACGCCGCGAACCTTCGATTTTAAGGCGGCGGATCATCAGGCTTTGGGGGAGCGCCTCGGCATCCTGGACTTTGCCGCCGCGGCCAAGCTGTCAGGCTCTCGCTTCGCCCTTTGGAAGGGAGCCGGCGCGAGGTTGATTCGTTCCTTGGGAGCGTATCTTCTTTCGGAGCACGGAAAAAACGGCTACATGGAGGTTCACCCCCCCTACCTCGTTCGGCCGGAGGTCATGGAGGGGACCGGTCAACTTCCCAAGTTTGAATCGGATATGTACAAGACCGTCAATGCCGAGGGCGATAAGACGACGACGCTCTATCTGATCTCAACATCGGAGATTTCTTTGACCAATATGGTCCGAGAGGAGATTTTGTCCATTGACCGGTTGCCGATGAAGTTGACCGCTTTTACGCCCTGTTTTCGGCAAGAGGCCGGTTCTTACGGCAAGGACGTGCGCGGGGTGATCCGCAACCATCAATTCGACAAGGTGGAATTGGTATGGATCAGCGTTCCCGAAAAATCCCTGGAGGCTCTTGAGAGTATGACGAAGGACGCGGAGGGCGTCTTGGCGAAGCTCGAGCTCCCGTATCGCGTGATACAGCTTTGCACGGGCGACATGGGATTTGCCTCCCGGAAGACGTACGACATCGAGGTGTGGATGCCTGCGGAGGCAAAGTTTCGGGAGATTTCATCGTGTTCCGACTGCGGGGATTTCCAGGCGCGGCGGATGGCGGCGCGATTTAAGCGAGGGCCCGAGGCCGCGGCGGAATTCGTCCACACGCTCAATGGATCGGGCGTGGCGGTGGGGCGATTGGCCGCCGCGATCCTGGAAAACGGACAGCAGTCGGACGGCTCGGTCGTCATTCCCAAGGCGCTTGTGCCGTATTTGGGCGCCGAGCGCATCGCGTCTCGGTGAGGAGCATGCGAAAAGGAATCGGAAAACTAGATGCCGTCGTGTCCAAACTGCTGGGGCCCCGCGGCTGCCCATGGGATCGTCGGCAAACCCACAAAAGCCTGATTCCCTATCTGCGCGAAGAGGCGGTGGAGCTCGCCGAGGCCTTGCGCGGAGGACGCTGGCATGAAATTGAAGATGAGCTCGGGGATCTTCTTTTCCACATCCTGTTTCACGCGCGCATCGCTGCACGCGGCGGATACGTGAATTTGAGTTCGATCGCCGAGAGCCAGGCCCTGAAGCTCATGCGGCGTCATCCCCACGTCTTTGGCCGCACGCGGCGCTTTAAAACCGCGGCGGAGGTTCTGCGCCATTGGGCGGAAATAAAACGGGAAGAACGCGCGGCGCGAGCCAGGGACGTGTCCGTCCGCATGAGGAGAAGGAAGTAATGTTCTTCGAAGGTCCGGAAAAAAAAGTCGAGCTCGCTCTTAGGCCCTCAAGCCCGTCCCTTCGTCGAAAGGGACGGGCCTATTGGGAGAGCATCGTCGCCAAGGCCGGCGCCCAGGTGTTGTCGATGGTTTCCAACGATTCGTTGGACGCATATCTTCTTTCCGAATCGAGCCTGTTCGTGGCCGACTCATGGTTGACGATGATTACCTGCGGCAGAACCGATTTGGTTTCGGCGGTTTTCCAGCTTTGCGCGGACTTCGGCGTCGAGTCCTTTCAGTATCTGGTGTACGAAAGGAAAAACGCGTATTTCCAAGAATATCAGCCTGCAAACTTTTTCGACGACTGCCGTCGCCTCTCGTCTCTTATGGAGGGAAAATCCTACCGGTTCGGAGACGCCGACGATCATCATGTATTTCTTTTCCACCTCGACAGGCCCTATGCCCCCGTCGCCGATGATTTAACCCTTGAAATCCTGATGCACGGGATCGACCCTCAAGCCTCGCGAATCTTCATGGCCGGGCCGCAGCGTAAGAGGGGATTTATTAAAGATCGTTCCGGCGTGTGGACCATTTTCCCTGGGTTTACGGTCGACGATCATCTTTTTGAGCCGATGGGCTATTCTCTCAACGCCATCAGGGGATCGAAGTATTACACGATTCATGTCACTCCTCAAAATGTGGGGTCGTATGTCAGTTTTGAGACCAATTGCGTCGAGAACGAGGCGGATGCGACGGTGTCTCGAGTGTTGGACATATTCAAGCCGCAATCATGCGATGTGCTTCTTTTCCAGCCCCAGAACTTGCGCAAAAAAACCAGCTGCGACTATCCCGTCAAGCGAACCGTTCGGCAAAACCTTTCTTGCGGATACCGTGTTTCCTTCTGCCATCATTTTAAGCCGGTTGAAGGAGCGGACCCGGCCTTCCGGATCGTTCTATGATCCGCCCCGCGCGCTGGGTCGATGAGGCGTATCTGGGGATCGTGCGCACCGGCTTTCGTTTGAAGAGACGTCTTTTCAAGGCAAGAAGTCCCTTCCAGGTCATAGAAGTCGTTGAGACGGCGGGACACGGGAAGCTGTTGCTCATAGATGGGATGACGATGGTGTCCGAGCGCGATGAATTCGTTTATCACGAAATGATCGCGCATCCCGCTCTTTTCCTTCACCCGCGGCCGCGCCGCGTCCTGGTCATTGGAGGCGGCGACGGGGGCACGGTGCGTGAAGTGCTGCGCCATTGCGGCGTGTCTCAGTGCGTTCTCGTTGAGATCGACGCCCTCGTGGTCTCGGCGTCGCGCAAGTACATCCCCCGCACAGCGAAGGCGCTTTCAGACCCGCGCGCGAAGGTTTTAATCGAGGACGGGGTGAAATACGTCGCTCAGACCAAAGAACGTTTCGATGTTGTCATCGTCGACTCGACCGAGCCTTTTGGCCCCGCCAAGGCGCTATTCGGCCCCTTGTTTTATAAAAACGTGAGGCGGATATTGACGAAAGACGGGATCGTCGCCAGCCAGGCGGGCTCTCCGTTTTATGAGATAAAGACCATCACCGGTTTATTCAAAATCATGCGTCCGATTTTTCCTATCGTCGAGGCGTGCCTATTCACCAACCTGACCTATCCAGGGGGCCTGTGGGCTTTTACCGTCGCGGCCAAGACGCTTCATCCCACTCGGGATTTCCGTCCCGAACGCGTGAAAAAGTCGAAAATACCTCTGCGCTGGTACAACGCCGACGTTCACGTCGGGGCTTTCGCCTTGCCGAACTTTCTTAAGAAGGAGTTGTCGCGCGCGCGGTAAGCCATCCGCGGCGAATAAGCTCCTCGGCGATTTGCAGCGAGTTCAGGGCGGCCCCTTTAAGCAGGTTGTCCGACACGATCCATAAAGCGATTTCGTTATCGGTCGCGCCTGGGCGAAGGCGTCCGGCGAAGACGGGGTCGCGACCCCCGCAGGATCGGGGCGTCGGGTAATCGCCCTGCGATGACAGGACGAGCCCGGGGGTGCGACGCAGCAACTCTCGCGTCTTGGAGAGAGAGAGGGCCTTGTCCAGGGTCAGCCAAGCGGCCAGGGCGTGTCCGCGGATGGTGGGCACGCGGACGGTCGTGACGGAAATCTTAAGCCGTGGTGCCGACCAGATTTTGCGCAATTCGGCGGCGACCTTGGCTTCCTCGCTGGAGATTCCGTGGGCGTCAAAGCGCCCGACGTGAGGGACGGCGTTGTAGGCGATCGCGCGCGGCAGCGCGAAGGCCCGGCCCGAATCGAGCACGGGGGCTCGTCCGTCCTTGGTCAGGGTCAGGCCCGACAGGGAGGAGTATTGAGAAAACAGTTCAGCCAAAGCGTCTTTGCCGGCTCCGGAAACGGACTGGTACGAGGCGAGGCGGACTTCGCGTATGCCGATGCTTCGGTGCAGGAGAGCGCCGGCGACCGCGAGTCCCGTCATGGTGCAATTGGGGCCGGCAATCAGGCGGTTCTCTCGGCGTAGAGAGGAGGCGTTGACCTCAGGGATAATGAGAGGGGTGTCTTTCCCCAGTCGAAAAGCCGCGCTGTCATCGATGGTCCAGACTCCTTGCGACGCGAGCAGGGGTCCATATTTGAGCGCGACATCGTCCGAGCTCACGAGGAAAACGAGGTCGCACGAGCTTAACGAGGATTTCGAGATCGCCGGAGCCGCAAGCCTTTGGCCTCGAAAACGCACGGAGGCAAGACCTCGTCCGGAGGAGAACGGACGCAGCGTCTTGACCGGGAAACGTCTGCGCTCCAGAAGGGTTACGAGCTCGCGTCCGACCATTCCCGTGGCCCCGACGACGCCGACGATGACGGGCTTAACGCGGGGCATAGGGGACCATGAAGGGGGCGGAATGGCCCACCGCTCCCGATATGTCTCGCGCAACTCCGCGTAAATATGTTCCCGGAGCGGGGATTTTCTCCAGGGTCAGGGTGAACTGATAGGGAGGTTTGCGCTGGATTCGCGATATACGCTCCCATTCCAGTTGATCCCGAGACGCTTCCACCCACGCGTTGGCCACATCCTCTCCTGCCGCGGAAAAACGCACTAACAACTTCTTGCCGGCGAGTGCGGCGGTGAAGTCGGCGACAGAGACGGCGGGATCCACGGGGCCGGGCGGAACGAGCTTAATCGCCAGAGCCGGGGCGAGGGTCGGCAGAGGTGTTTCGAGAGAGTTTCCGGATGAGCGCGGAGGAACCCCCACGATGGAGCGGTTCAGCCAGGCGCGCGCTTCGTTCTCGGAATTCTCGATGTCCGCCGCAGCCAAGATCGGCGCGCTTGAGGCGCGCGTGAAATAATTCGTCGGCGACCAAACAATGAGATAGTTGGGGGCGGTGAAGCTGATCTGCGACATCGGTACGGGAGCCCACAACCACTCCCCCGAACCGACGCCTTCGATTCGGGCTTGGGGATCAGGCTCCGACGGAATATCGCGCGTTTCAACGAGAAAAAAACTTTGCTCGGAGGTCCATGCCGGGTTTTGCGAAATCCCGATATATACTTTCCCGGGAATTGACTCCCTTAACCATGGTTTGGACACGATCGGGCGCGTTTTGGCGCGACCAAGCTTGGCTCCGATATAGGCGCGCTCGAATTCTCCTTGGGGCGCGGGCGGAAGCTTGACGATCCAGGCATTGTTGAATCCGACGTACCAGTTGGCGTCGGAACCGCCGTCCGCGAAACGATCGTAATCGTGGGGATTTGGCGAAAGCGCCACGAATGTTGGAACGATTGCGCTTGTCGACAATGAGGGCGCAAGCCCCTCCAGAGCGGCGGCGGACAAAGAGAATATCGTTAGAATATTTATAATTACCATTATTTTTTAATTGCTTTTAATATCCTATCAAAATCCTCGAAACTGAAAAAATGAATTTGAATGGAGCCTTTTGACGGGTCCTGCCGCGTCTTGATGACGACTTTTGTTCCGAGGGTTTGCTGAAGGGAACTTTCAATTGCTCGAAGATCGGCGGATTTGGATGTCGCCTTTCGTACCGGGGTCGGTTCGGTCGATATCGTAAGGCCAGCGTCGATTTGGCGCGCGAGTTCTTCTGTTTCTCGAACGGATAAGCCATCCTCCAGTATTTTCTTAAATACGGTGTGACGGGAGTTGGGGTCGGTCAACATGAGAAGAGCCCGACCGTGTCCCTCAGTTATTGTAGTAAATTGAAGCGCTTTTTGGATTTCCTCGGGAAGGTCTAGCAGGCGCAACGTGTTTGAAATCGCCGCAGCCGATTTCCCCACCTCACGAGCGAGTTCCGACTGCTTAATGTGGAACTCTTTCATCAGGCGCAGGTAGCCAAAGGCGACTTCAATGGGATTTAAATCCGCCCGTTGTAAGTTTTCAATTAAAGTCAAGGCAAGTCGATGTTGGTCATCGCGGGGTTGTCGGACCACGGCATCGATTTCCGTCATTCCGCTCAATTGCGCCGCGCGCCAGCGGCGTTCTCCCGCAATGAGTTCATATGACCGTGAAAGGGTGTCGTATGAAACGACGATGGGTTGGGCCAGCCCATGCTGCTTAATCGAGGTGGCTAACTCGCTGAGGGATTCCGGGTCGAAATGTCTGCGGGGCTGAAGATGGTTTGGGCGAATTTTGTCAATGGAAATCTTGATAAATCCGGTTTCTTCCGAGGGCGAACCAATGCGTGTTGGAGGGAGCGGCGTTGGGGAAATTGGGATCAAGGAAGAGAGACCGCGTCCGAGCGCTTTGCGTGAGTTCATATTGAATTCTCCATGGGGGTGGGGATGGCAGGAATTTCTGGTTGCGGACTGGTTCGCCGAGATAAAAATTCCTGTGCGAAAGCCATATAGGCTTCCGCCCCCTTTGACTTGGGATCATACTGGAAAATGCTTTGACCAAATCCGGGGGCCTCAGCCAGGCGTATATTGCGAGGAATTATGGAGTTATACATTTTGGATCCGAAAAACTTGCAGACCTCCTCTTTCACCTGATTCGAAAGAGTCATTCGAATATCAAACATCGTCAACACCCCCCCCTCCGTATCAAGTTTTGGGTTAAGAGCAGATTTTACTCTATCCACAGCTCCCGTGAATTGTGCCAGTCCTTCCATGGAGTAGTACTCACCTTGGATGGGGATGATGATTTTATCGGAGGCATTCAGGGCATTGACGGTCAGTAGGCCTAAAGAAGGCGGGCAGTCTATAATTATATAGGAAAAACCTGACTTAATTGTTGAAACAGCACCACGAAGTCGGCTTTCTCGAGCGAGGGCTGAAACCAATTCGATTTCAGCACCGGCTAAATCATTGTTGGAACCGGCACCAAAAAGATTTTGTAAGGCAGTGGGTCGGATGGATTTTTCTAAGGGGGTCAGGTCAACGAGAACGTCATAGAGATTTGGTTCGAATTCATTCTTGTTAAATCCGAGGGCGGAAGTCGCATTCCCTTGAGGGTCCATATCAATGAGGAGAGTTTTGTGGCCTAATTGAGCAAGCGCCGCGGAGAGATTTACAGCTGTGGTGGTTTTTCCGACCCCCCCCTTTTGATTTGCGATGGAGATGATTTCGCTCATGGTTGCTCCTGCTTGGGTGTCATCATTTTTCGATGTTGTCCCCTGGCTGTTATTTCCGACAAGGCTGTTGACAATTCGCTCAATTTGGAATAATCCGAGCGACGGAATAATTTCTTCAGCTCAACGATTCGTCGCCACATTTTATAGCAATCCGCCTTATGTCCTTGCAAGTGGTAACGATCAAAGTGATCGATTATTTTTTCTAAGTCGCTTGAACTGGATGCAATGAATACGAGATTCTTTTTCCCGGATTGATACACATTTCCGACGTCAAAATATTTCATAACGGAGTAAATGAGGTTTCGGTCGGAATCAGGGACTTTGATGGAAAAGCGAGGGACGATGTTTGATTGTAATCTTGAATATGTAAAATTCCCCGCCATTTCGCTTAATCCTGTTACATAGTCCGGTGGCAGGGCAATCTGGTTTATTTCCAAATTTTCGTTCATTATTTTCCCATGAAATGTTTCCAATTAGAAAGATTTCATGAATTTAATCGTAACTAGGTTTTTAGTTTACCGTATAACCGTCATGTTGTCAAGCACACCCAGAGCAAAGGGGGGAATATAAATCCATATAGTATCATCTACATACATTAGTATGTTGTTATTAGGTGTTTAGATATCATTTCGTTGTATTAAGAGGTGATTGGTGTCGGCTGGACTCGGGGGCCCGTATTTCTTAGACTCAGCGCATGAGCGATAAGAAAAACATCGATGCGGTGTTGGCCGAAATCAAAAAAGGGAGGATTCACACCGTCATTCTCGCCATGCCCGATATGCAGGGGCGCTGGGTCGGGAAGAGATTCACCGCACGACATTTTGCCAAACAGATTATGGGTCATGGCACGCACGCCTGCGCCTATTTGCTGACCGTGGACATGGAGATGGATCCTCTCCCTGGATTCGCTCTGACGTGTTGGGACAAGGGGTATCAGGACTTTTCCCTGGTTCCGGATTTTTCAACCTGGCGCTCTCTGTCGTGGCTTCCTGGGACTGTTTTAATCGTGGCGGATACAGTGGACCATCACGGTCGGCGGGTCAGCGTGGCCCCGAGGCAAGTGCTCAGAAATCAAATCGAGCGCGCGGCGGCGAGAGGGTGGTCGTTAAAAATGGCCTCGGAATTGGAGTTTTATCTGCTGCGCGAAACATACGAATCCGCCCACAAGAAAAACTGGACCGGGCTGGAGCATTATGGGACGTATATCGAGGATTACCATATCCTGCAGGGGACCCGGGAAGAAGGGGTGGTGGGAGACATCCGCAACCTCATGGAGTCGTCGGGAGTTCCCGTCGAATGCTCAAAGGGAGAGTGGGGGCCGGGGCAGCATGAAATCAACCTGGAGTACTCAGATCCTTTGGAGATGGCCGACCTCCACACGACGTATAAACACGGCGCGAAAGAAATCGCCATGCAAAAAGGATGTTCCCTGACGTTTATGGCGAAATACAGCGACAAGCTCGCGGGTTCGTCGAGCCACATTCACGTCAGTTTATGGGATAAGAGCGGCCGCCGATCGGCGTTTTCTCAAGGGGGGAAACCCACGCGGGAATTCGCTTGGTTTTTAGGGGGGATGATGTCGTTGGCGCGGGAGATGTCGATATTTTTTGCGCCGACCGTCAACTCATATAAGAGGTACCAGAGCGCCACGTTCGCTCCGACGCGTATCGCATGGGCGCATGACAACCGCACGTGCGGATTCCGCGTGGTGGGGGGGGGAGATGGCCTGCGCATAGAGAATCGACTGCCGGGAGCCGACGTCAACCCTTATCTTGCCTTTGCCGCCACGATCGCCGCCGGCCTGTACGGGATCGAGAAAAAAATCGCGCCTCCCGCGGAGCTGTTGGGAGACGCATACAAAGCGAAGGTCGCCCCGGTGCCTAAGACGCTTCATGAGGCGATCGGACTGTTTGAAAAATCCTCGGCGGCCAAGCAGGCGTTCGGCGAGGAAGTTTACGCCCACTATCTTCATGCCGCCAAGTCCGAACAGGCGGCCTATGATCGCGCCGTCACGGACTGGGAGCGGGGGCGCTATTTCGAACGGATCTGATGCGGCCCGGGCTTCCAACGAGCGATGATCGAGGCGATTCGCCCGGAGGCCTTGCCGTCCCCATAGAGCCGCTTGACCGTGCCCATGCGACGCCGCAGGGCGGGATCCGTGAGCAGGCGGCAAGCCCAGGAGATCAAACGATTTTGATTCAAGCCCACGAGTATCCCGGCCCCGGAGGAGATGATTTCCGGGCGTTCGGTCTTGTCGCGCATGACGAGAACGGGCTTGCCCAAGCATACGGCCTCTTCCTGCAATCCTCCTGAATCCGTAATCACGAACGCCACGCCGCGCAGAAGTTGCAGGAATTCTAGATACGGCAAGGGGTCGACGAGGCGGATCCTGGGATGGCGCAAATGACGTCGTGCGGCAACGCGCACGCGAGGGTTGGGGTGAAGCGGGTAGATGAAAACAAGGTCTTTATGGCTCTGGACCAGGCGGGTCAGAGCCCGAAATAGGTTGATTTGTGGCGTCCCGAAAGATTCACGCCGATGCAGCGTGACCAAGACCTTGTTGCGATCGACGGACGCTGGAGGTCTGGAAGAGAGCTTTCGCCGTGCCCAGGCAATGGAGTCGACAATCGTGTTTCCGGTGACGACGACGCCCCGGCCGCGCACGCCTTCACGCGCGAGATTTATTTTCGCTTGATGAGTGGGAGCGAAATGAAGAGCGGCCACGCGATCGATTTGAATGCGGTTTCCTTCCTCGGGGCAGGGATTATCGAGGTCGAAGGAGCGGAGCCCGGCCTCCACATGCGCGACTGGAATTTTTAAGCGGCGGGCGCAGAGAGCGGTCGCCGCGCCGGTCGTCGTATCGCCCTGCACGATGACAAGATCGGGGTTGAGACGCGAAAGAAGAGGAGGTAATCGTTTGTCCACGCGTCGGGCCACGTCTTCGGGGGATTGCCCGGGGCGCATGATATTGAGGTCGAAGTCGATTTTCAGCTTAAAGACCTTGAGCACTTGATCGAGGAGCTCTCGATGCTGGCCGGTCGCGCAAACGAATGTGCGAAGCGTGTTCCTGCGGCGCAGCTCGTAAATGACGGGAGCGAGTTTGATCGCCTCTGGCCGTGTTCCCATGACGACGAGGATTTTCATCCGCGAAGAGCGCAGAGGCCGCGGCTAAGGAAAGTCCAGGTCGCGAGCTTATAGAGCAGGCGCATCCCGACGTTGGCGTCCCAGTCGCTTCGGCCTCCAGGGGCGACTTCGACGAGATCGAAACCGACGATCGTCCTGCCCGAGCGGGCGGTCAACGCGATCAGGCGGACGGCTTCATTGAAATCCAGCCCTCCGGGGACGGGAGTTCCCGTGTGCGGGCACAATTTCGGGTCCAGGGCGTCTATGTCGAAGCTGACCCATACTTTTTCGGAAAGGGTTGCGACGATTTCTGAGGCGGTCTCATCCCAGGGCTTTCCCGCGAAGCGTCGAGCGGCCAGAACGTGGTCGAAAAACACCGACGCCCGGGGGCCCAGCGTTTTAAGAAAATCATGCTCCTCTTCGCAATAATCCCGTATTCCCACTTGGGTGATGCGGGTGATGTGTGGAATCGTCGTAAGCGCGTTTCGCATGATCGAGGCATGGGACCACGTCAGCCCTTGATACGAGGCGCGGGTGTCTGAGTGGGCGTCGAAGTGCAGAAGGGAGAATGGGCCGTGCGCCTCGCCGACGGCGCGGTAGGCGCCATAGGGGACCGAATGGTCTCCTCCGACCACGCCGACAATTTTCCCGGCGCTCAGAAGAGTTTTCGTTTCGCCGTAAACCCAATCGTTGAGCGCGTCGCCCAACCGGTTCGCCGTCTCCAGGGACTTCTTGAGTTCCTTCTTTGAGCCAGCCTGCCCTCTGGCTTTGATGACTTTCTGCGCCGCGGATTTAGCGGTTCTATTCCAAGAGCGGACAATCGCGGCCTCTTTGCGCATAAAAATTCCGGGGCGATAGGGTCTATCGACCTCCCGGTCAAAAAGGTCGATTTGGCCGCTGGCGGCGAGCATCGCGCGAGGGCCCCGCGCCGTACCGCCCCCATATGACGTTGTGGCTTCCCAAGGGACGGGGAGAAAAACCAAAGCAGCGTCGCGTTCGTCATGCGGTAGGCCGAAAATTCCCGTTTCGGAGCCCAAAGGGCTGTTGGGATCGAAAGCGATCATGATGGGATTCTAGCAAACCCCTCCCGTGATGCACGGGGACCGACACAGAGCGTGGCGAAAATGCCGGTTGGGTCTGAGAAGGGCGCGCGGTGGCCGTCAGCGCAGGGCTACGGGGACCCTGGCGTTGACGTCGTTGAGCAGAGAGTTGAAACGGCGCTCGCGGCGCTTCTTCCAAGAGCCCTTATGGTATCCGTACGAAGCGAGAATCGGCAAGGCCATGGTCGCTTCGGCGTACACCATTTGTTCCTCGAGGATGTCCACCTTGCCCCAAGAGCAGGCTTCACGCAGGGTCGAGCCCGACAGCGCGCCGTCGCGCTCATCGGCCACGGTGATCTGCACGGCGTACTTGTGCATGATGGGTTCAAGTCCGATCATCTCGGCCCCGACGGTGACGTCCTGGGCGAAATTCTTAGGGACGCCTCCGCCGATCATGAGCAATCCGGTGTCTCCGCAGTCGAGCTTGACGCGCACAAGTTCTCGAAAGTCCTTGGCGGAGTCGACGGAGACGTGGGCGTCGGGGTTGTGCCACTGATGGTGCAGAAGCCCGAATCCGGCGGAGCAGTCCGAGAAGGCGGGAACAAAAATGGGAACCCCTCTCTTGTAGGCGGAGAGAACGACGGACTCCTTGACGCGCGACTTCTTGAGAAGATATTTTCCCATTTCTTCGATGATCTCGCGCGAGGAGTACGGCCGAGGCTTGAGGGAACTCGCGAGACGTGAGATGGTGTTGTCGCAATCTCCCAACTCATCCTCATCGATAAAGGTGTCGTAGATGCGGTCGACGCGGGCACCGCGCAAAGCCTTGTCGTCGACCCATTTCGAGCCCCGGTAGTGCTTGTAGCCGAGGGCCTCGAAAAAATCCTGATCGACGATGTTGGCTCCGGTCGAGACGATGGCATCGACCATGTTGCATTCAACCATCTGCCAAACGATTTTTTTTAGACCCGCCGAGAAAAGAGACCCCGCCAGGCAAAGGATGATCCCGCAATCCTTATCGGCCAGCATTCGATCATAGATATCGCTGGCACGGGCGATGTCCCGGGCGGAAAAGGACATCTTTGAGAAAGCTTCGACGAGGGGGCGCAAGTCATGCTTGGTGATGTCAATGTGCCCGATCTCTTCTTTGAGGAGTTCTGACTTTTTAATATTCGCCATATCGAGTTCTATGTCTCCCGCATCGAACAGTTAACGATGGATTTATTTTATAACATTGCTCGACGAGGATGAGAAAAATAAATCTTTTTTTGGCGGCGATGATTATTTTTGGAGCGGACTCTTCTTGGGCCGCCACCCGGAGTCGCCGCTATAAAAATTTCAGGATGAGGGACAAACACGACCGCGCGACCACCCCGGAGAAAGCGAAAACCGCTAAGACCGGGACGAGCGCGGCCGATGAGGCTCCCATCATGGCGGGCCGATGGGCGCCTGAAGTTCGGGCCGCGATCAATCGCTTCATTGAGACGCGGGGCCGAGGGGCTCCCGGCTACAATGCCGCCAAGCCGCCCGTCGCTGTCCTGCCCTGGAGCGACGCCATGGTCGTCGGCGATCCGGCCGAATTGGTTTTTTTAAGGATGACGACCGAGGTGAAGTTTAGGATTAACGACGATTGGTGGCAGATCGTGCCGGTTGCCCACGGGCGGCAGCCGGCGCGCGCAGCCTATGAGGCGTTCATTCACCTATCAAGCTCCGTGTGGCAAAACCAACCTGATTACCATCGTTATCGCAAGACCATCCTGGACAGCTACATCGGGCTGTGCCGCGGGGTGGGACGCCGCGAATGCCGGACTTATTTGATGCGTTTATGGGCCGGGTGGCGGGCCGACGATGCGACCGATTATGCGCGCCGGGTCATTGAGGAAGAAAAGGCCCGTCCCGCCGCGGTCGAGGTGGTCCGCGCCGAAGAGTCGGACGCCAAGGGGCTGAAATTGCGCCGCGGCTTGCGACTGATCCCGGAAATGCGCAACCTCGCGCTTAGGTTGAGGGCGGCCGGCGTAGACGTTTGGGTCATCGACGACGTGCCGCAGCCGGTGTTGGCCGCCGCGGCGGCGGATTATGGAATAGACCCAAGCCGCGTCGTAGGCCTGCGCCCCGTCATGGAGGGTCCACGGGTCACGGCCTCGGTGTTAAAGCCCATCCCGACACGCGGAGGAAAGACGGAGATCGTGCAGTCATCTCTGGGCCGTCCGGCGGATTTCGTTCTGGGGAGGGACTCCGCCGACATCGAGGTGTTGGAATACGGCGAGGGCTTACGAGTCGTCCTCTCTGGGGATTTGGCGCTTACGGCTAAGGCTCAAGAGAAGGGCTGGTTGCTGCAGTCCTCTCTGGCGCGTTGACAGGTCGGCGTCTCTTGCGCTAAAGTCAGGGGTCGCGCCGAGTAGGAGATGTCATGTCTATTAGAAACGCTCAGGAAGAAGTCGGAGACCTCTTCGTTACGGAGACCGCCCTGACGCTAAAACTATTGCCCAGTCGCAAAAGCGGTTCCATTGCCATCCGTTGGTTCGACGTCGAGGGGGTGACCAATGTTCGTCTCGCGGCCAAGGATATATCGGCTTTAGTGGGCATGCTGCGCGGCAAGGGCCGAGTGGTCCGGAATCTGACCGTAACCACCACGAAAGGCCGCGACACCGATCTGACGAAGACCAGGCTGCGGGAGGCTGTCCAAAAGGCAGGCTTTCTCGTTATTTCATGAGTTCTTCCGGGAGGCTGGCGGGCAAGGTTTGCGTCATTACCGGCGCCGGGTCGGGGATGGGCGCCGAGGCGACCGTTCGTTTTTCCAGCGAGGGGGCGAAAGTCGTGGCGTGCGATTTGGACGTCGCGGCCGCGAAGCGCGCGGTGGAAATGGCCCAGGCGGCCGGGGGCAAGGCGATCGCCGTCGCCATGAACGTCGCCAAGGAATCCGAGGTCAGAGAGGCCGTTAAGGTTGCCGTCAAAACCTACGGCAAGATCGATTGTTTGTACAACAACGCCGGAATTTTCCCTTCGGATGACCACTCCGTCACAGAGACCGAGGAAGCCGTTTGGGATAAAGTGTTTGCGGTCAACGTTAAGGGCGTTTATTTCATGTGCAAGCACGGCATTCCCGAGCTTCTTTCATCGGGAGGCGGGTCGGTGATCAATGTCGCCAGCTTCGTGGCCCTTGTTGGGTGTTCGGTGCCCCAGGATGCCTACACCGCGTCCAAGGGCGCGGTGATCGCTCTAACGAAGTCATTGGCGGTCCAATTCGGTCCGCGCGGGATTCGCTCGAACGCCATTTGTCCGGGGCCCATCGAAACGCCGCTTTTGTCGGCGTGGCTGTTGAAGGAGCCGGCGGAAAAAGCCAAAAGGCTCAACCGCATTCCAATGGGCCGTTTTGGGCAAGCCGCAGATATCGTCAATATGGCCCTTTATCTCGCGTCTGATGAGTCGCGTTGGACGAATGGAGCGGCGATGGTCGTCGACGGGGGCATCACCTCCAACTATTTTTGATGACGAAAAAGCTATGGATTGACGGCCGAGAGGTGGACGCTCGGTCGGGCGAGAGCGTCGAAATCAGAAATCCCGCCGACGGTTCGAGGCTCGCCGTGGCGGCCGAGGGCGCGGAGGCCGACATCGACGCGGCCGTGAAATCATGTGTCAAGGCGGCTGCTGGCCCTTGGGCGGGGATGAACGCTCGGGAGCGCGGGAGAGTCCTCCTTAATGTCGCCCAAAAAATTCGCGAAAACCGCGAGTCGCTGGCTTTGCTTGAGTGCCGCAACGCCGGGAAACCCCTTGGCGACGCGCTTGAGGAAATGGCTTTAGCCGCCGACACCTTTGAATATTACGGCGGCGCCGCCAACAAACAGTTCGGCGAGACGATTCCCGTTTGCGGTCCGGGGCTCGACTATACGGTGCGTGAACCCGTCGGGGTTTGCGGGCTCATCATTCCATGGAACTTTCCCCTCGTGATCGCCGCGTGGAAAGTGGCTCCGGCGCTCGCCTGTGGAAACACGATGGTCCTCAAACCCTCCCCCGAAACCCCTCTGACGGCTCTTGTTTTGGCGCGGCTTTGCGCCGAGGCGGGACTTCCGGAGGGCGTCCTGAACGTCATTGCCGGACCGGGCCCCGGCTGCGGCGACGCGCTGGTCCGGCATCCCCTCGTAAGAAAAATTTCGTTTACCGGATCGACGGCGACCGGGACGTCGATCATGAGGTCTGCGGCAGACGGCATTAAGCGCGTCTCTCTTGAGCTCGGGGGAAAATCTCCGAACATCGTGTTCGACGACGCGGACCTCGACGTGTGCATTGAAAAATCGGTGTGGTCCGTGTTTTACAATGCCGGCCAAGACTGCTGTGCCCGGTCCCGTTTTTTGGTCCACAGAAAAATTCATGACGCGTTCGTCAGCCGGCTCGTGGCGCGGACAAAAAAGATCGTCGTCGGCCATCCGGAAAAGAAGGGAACACAGATCGGTCCCGTCATTTCATCCCGCCAGCATGAAAAAATAATCAGCTACATCGCTTCAGGAAAGAATGAGGGGGCCCGCCTCCTATGCGGCGGAGAGCGTCCTAAGGGCCTGCCCGCCAAGGGCCACTACGTGACTCCCGCGATCTTTTCCGGCGCGCGGGCCGATATGCGCATCGTTCGCGAGGAGATTTTTGGTCCGGTGGCGGCGGTGCTTCCTTTCAAGGATGAGGAGGAAGCGATACGCCTTGCCAACGACTCGACTTACGGCCTCTCGGCGAGCCTGTGGACGAGAGATGTCGGCCGCGTTTTGCGCGTGACGCGCGCGGTTCAGTGCGGCGTCATTTCGGTCAATTCAAGTTCAAGCGTCCATCTTGAGGCGCCGTTTGGAGGATTTAAAAGCTCCGGGCTCGGCCGAGAGCTGGGTCTTAAGGCGCTCGACCTCTACAGCGAGGTCAAGAACGTTTTCATTTCGAATCTTTAGATGGCGGATTCGGGCCAACGAAATAACGCGGCGGCGTTGGCGCTGGTGCGGTGAGCCGTCTCATCCAAGGACAAGCCCCAGATGGCCGCCAGTTTTTCCGCTATTTCGACCACGGCTAAAGGTTCATTGCGCTTGCCGCGCGAGCTTTGGGGGGGCAGGTAGGGGCAATCGGTCTCCAGCACCGTGCAGTCCGGCCCCGTTCTCCGAAAAGCCTCTCGCAACGAGTCGTTTTTCTTGTAGGTGATCGGCCCGTCCGCGCCCAAGGCAAAGCCGAGTCGCACGCAAGCGGCGGCATCGTCCGGCGTTCCCGTGAAACAATGGATCACTCCCCGGAAACGGCGCGTTGCGGGAACACGGGCGCAGAGGTCCTCGAGAATGGGAACCAGGTCTTGATAAGCATCGCGGCAGTGAACGACCAGGGGGACGTCCCAATCCATCCCGGAGCGGACCAGGGCGCTGAAAGCTTTCAATTGGACGTCATGGGGGATATCGGTTTTGGAGTAATCAAGACCGATTTCACCGATGGCGACGGCTTCGGGAGCGGCGGCCAGCGCCGCCCGCAGGCGCTGGGGGAAATCCCCGTCGAACTGATCGGCGTAATAAGGGTGAAGGCCCAATGCGCAACGCACCTCGTTGGGGCGCGAGCGGGCGATCTCCACGGCTCGTGACCATTCATCGGGATGATCGGCGATTTCCACGATACGCTTGACCCCGGCGGCGGCGGCGCGGGAGAAGACCTCGTTGCGGTCGGCGTCGAACTGAGGATCCCCGAGATGGACGTGCGTGTCGGTAAATAGACTCATTGCCCGGAAGAAAAGCGCGTCAGAAGGGCGACGGCTTGCGGATTTTTTTCCTCTGCGAGATATCGAGCCTTGATTCTGGGATACTCAGGTATCTGTTTGAAATAGTGGTCTAGAACCATGATCTTGGCGAAGGCCCGTACGGCTGGATCGGGGTCGCGAAGCGCCGCGACCAGACTGGGCACGGCATTTCTTCCTTCGAGGTCCGCGAATAGATTCAACGCGCGAATGCGCACGAGAGGCTTATCGTCCCCAAGCCAGCGTTCCCGGCGCGCTTGGATCGCGGCCGTGTTGTTCTTGCCGATCTCGAAGAGGGCATAGTCGGCGTTTCGACGAACGATTTCGACATCATCGTCAAGCAAGTCCACTAGGGCGTCTATCCACCGCGGATCCTTGAAATACCCCGCGCGCAGGCATGCCTCGGCCCGCAACGAGGCGTCATCCAAGACGAACCGCGAACCCAAAGCGTCGACGGTCACGTTTTTCAAGAGATAGGCCCGGCGCTCGTCCAACGTTTGCCGGATGCGGTTCTCAATGGGAGTCCCCCCATCCGCGTAGTCCGGATTATTCCGGTACAAAGCCAGATGAAAAGGAAGAGCTCCCTCGGAGTCCGCGCGGAGATTGTCGTATATCTGTGCCAGTTTGGAGGCGCTGTAGAGGTCGTCGGAATTGCGATCCCAGGCGATGGTCAGCCAGCGCAAGGCGCCGTCCAAGTCTCGCTGCTGAAGGGCGAGCGCACCCATGACCTGGGCGGCGCCGCCTTGATTGGGATTCTTCTGGAGAGCTTCCGAGGCGATGGCGTGAGCGAGAGTAAAATCGCCGCGCATGAACATGGCCATTCCCAGCGCCGTCAGTTTTCCCGGGTGCCTGGGATCGGAGTGGTGAAGTCCTTCGAGGGCGGTGCGAGCCAGTCTCGCCGTTTCGCCGCCGCCGGTGTTTTCATCGGCGGCCGCCATGCGCATCAAGGCGTCAAGGGAGTCTCGTCCTTCCGGCGTGTCGGGATGGCGCCGCGCAATGTCAATGTGGAGCCCAATGGCGGCCGCGGGGGCGCTGACGCTGCTCAAGCGGCGACGCAGTTCCGCCGCGGGACCGCCCGCCCCGAGCACGATCTCGGAATGGGCGCGGCGAAAGACATCGTTGCTAAACAGCTGGCGCGCGGCGTAGGAAACGTAGAAAGCGTCGATCGGTCGGCCCGCTTTCCACAGCGCCTCGGACAGGCGCAGATGGGCGTTGACTTCCAGCAGGTGCTCTCGAAAGTTCAGTCTCGCGTCGCTCAGGAGTCTCAACGTCTCCTCGGTGGGAACCTGCGCCGAGGCGGCATCGGTATCGGCGCCGGGACGCGGCGGGGACGCCAACCAGTGGGTCATGATGACGGCGCAGACGAGGAAAGCCGCGACGACCATCAACAACACCGAGGCGACTAAGGTCTTCGTCTGGAGGCCTTTTTTCACGCTTTGATTATAGAAAAAAGAGCCCGCCCCCCGCTGTCGGGGGGCGGGCCTTTCAAGCGCGGGGCCTTATTTGGCGAAAAACTTCCAACGCCGATCCGAGTCGCTGTCTCGGCGCTGCAGCAGATGATCCTCGATCTGCGCCCAGTGGTCCATTTCCTCGGGCGGGGCGGTCATGCGCTGCCAGGCGCGTTCGCTGTCTTCGAAGCGCTTGACCAGCGATTCGAGGCTTGAAACCTCGTCGGGCGTCATAGTGCTCGCGGGAGAAAGTTTGGCGAGAACGAGCCGTTTCGACGATGGTTTATCCATTCGAGAGGAGCTTTTCTTCTTGGCGGCCGATGATCGGTGCGGCTTTGTCATGTTAAGGGGCCTCCTTCTCCGACCGCAATGGTCCGGCACGGATGCGGGGAGACAGAGAAGTGTAAGGGGAGTTTTCTGATATTTCAAGGGGGG
>ERZ1292633.813-Hain-H41-02um-R1-813-length-35017-cov-7_pt1 | contig 35017 bp, 31 predicted proteins | sample MGYA00564406_ERZ1292633 | MGnify/ENA primary metagenome ERZ1292633 (study PRJEB36523, sample SAMEA6512639) | groundwater metagenome | collected 2019-01-08 | study: AquaDiva: Metagenomics assemblies of 32 groundwater samples
CCGCAGCTACAGCTTGCGCGCTTTGCATTCGATCCGCCGATCCCGTTGAATACGGAAGATCTGTTCTTCCGTTTCATCGTGAACAACGAGACAGGGGGCGTGGTCAAGGCGGGTATTCAGCCGACGATCGGCAGTTCCTCCGAAGACTATTTTCTTGTCAACCTGCTCGGCGGATGCGAGCCGGTGCTCCCGGAACTGGGCTCGCCCGTAACGGGAGTGTTCCATGCGTCGATCACCTGCGCGGGCAGCCAGCCGCTCGGCGCCTGCTGCGATCCGTACTTGACGCAGTGCGCGGGCGGAGCGGACGACGGCAAACGATGTAGGAGTGATGCCGAATGCGCAGCTCCGGGAACGTGCGCCGCGGTGTGTCGGCAGACCGCGAAGGCCAATTGTCCGTTTCCGCCGAGGGGGCAGGATCTGGATCCGAAGTGGCAGCTGGAGGCGGCGTGCTCGCCCGATCCGTTCCCGAACACGCCGTGCGGAATCTCGTCCTGTTGTCACATGAGTGTGAATCCGAATACGAACGTCCTGGAAGAGGTCTGCACCAACCTGACGAAGAGTCAATGCGACGCGGCGCCGCCGCTCGACAGGGCGCGTCTGTGGCAATTGGGGAGTTATTGCGGTATCGGCGCACAGGATTGTCCGCGCAACGCCTGTTTGGCGCGCGAGGGGTCGTGCTCCGCTGTGCACCTCACGCCGGGTTGCAACGATGCTTTCTGTTGTTCGAAGGTCTGCGTGTCGCACGGCGTGCCTGGGGCGTTCTGTTGCGATATAGCATGGGATCAGCTTTGCGTCGACTTTGCCCAGATCGATTGCGAGGCCCGGCCGGGCAACGATGAATGTGCGCCGAATGTGCGGGAACGCATAGACGGCGCCTTGCCGATTCCGGTTCCGGGAAGCGCCCCGACCGACAATAGGAAGGCAACCACCAGCGCCAGCGAGCCGGGCTTCTGCTGCCACGGCGGCGTCGGTATCTGCATAGGCGGTCAGTTCGATGGAAAGGCCTGCGCGGTGCTGGCGGACTGCGCCGGCGGATATTGCTCGCCAGAAGACCTGACTCCGACGCCGGGCCTGCAAGGGGTCGGAACGGTCTGGTTCAAGTTCGTTCAGCCGCTCAGCGGCTTTAACTCGGCGTCGATCAACACGTGCAACAGCAATTCCCCGGCGCTCGATTCGCTGGTGCAGGCGTTCAAGGTGGGTGACAACTCAACGCCGGAAAACGCCTGTCGGACGCTATCCGTCATCGGGTGCAACGACGACTCTGCCGGCTGCTCCTCAACTGGTAGGAATTCAAGCCTCTGCCTCCAAAATCTCGTTCCCGGAGAGACCTACTACATCGCGGTCGCGGCCAAGACGGAAAGAACGATGGGCCAGTACCGCGTCTCGGTGTCCCAAGGCTGCAACCCCAGCTCCGGCGTCCTGCCGAACGACTACTGCCCGGCCGCGTCGACGATCACGGACGGGGTGACGCCGTTCTTTATCAACGTGAACGTTTGCGTCGGAGGTTCGAAGGCCGGGCAAGCCTGCACGGTCCCGGCGGACTGTCCGAGTGGGACTTGCACGGGAGGTCGGAAAAAGGCGACCTTTGACTGCCCGGCAGAATCGTGCATCGCAGATGGTCGGAACGACGTGTGGTATAACTACACCGCGACGTGCAGCGGTCAGGCGCGCTTCGAGACCTGCGGTCCCACGGCCCAGACGACGCCGAACACCAATCTGGCGGTCTACGCCGATTGCACCAAGTGCCCGCCGGTTTCGGGCGTTCCGCTTGGGTGTAACGACGATATATTCGAGGGATGCGGGTTGGGTTCGCGGGTGGTCGTCGATGTTCAACAGGGGCAATGCTACAAAGTCCGCCTTTCGGACAACCAGGGATTCCCGGTGTCGGGCAACCTGACCATAACCTGTGGCAACGACTGCCAGCCGAACGGCATTCCGGATCCTGTGGACATCGCCAACTGTCCGCCGGGGAGCGGCCCGCCGGGTTGCCAGGACTGCAACGGCAACAGCATTCCGGACGAGTGCGACATCCGCGACGGGCTGGACACGGACTGCAACCTGAACGGCGTGCCGGATGCATGCGAACTGGCGACGAACGACTGCCAGCCGAACGGCATTCCCGACGATTGCGACATCGAATCAGGGACTTCGCTCGACGTAAACCCGGCGGACGGTATCCCGGACGAATGCCCGCAGCCGTGTCCGACCACCCCCGCGACGTCGGTCCCGCCGAACTGCGCCATCGACGCCCGCCAGCCGCACCTACCGGGCAATCCGGGTGCGCTTCAGGGTTGGAACTCGGTCGCTATGACGTTGCCGGTCGGGTGCAACGTTGTCGGCGCGGTTCCGGGCGACTTTACGGTCAGCGTGACCCCGGCGGGCGCCGCTCCCACCGTCTCGGGCGTTAGCGTCGCCGGTCAGACCGCAACCGTCACGCTCAGCAGCGTGATTCCGGCCCAGAAATGGACCTGCATCACGCACACCGCGACCGGCAAGAAGGTCTGCCTCGGCAGTCTTCCGGCGGACGCCAACGGCGACCGCACATCGGCGCCGGTGGATATTCTCGACATCATCGACAATCTGAACGGCGTGCACGTGCCGCCGTTGCAGCCGAACCAGTGCGATATCGACCGCAGCCTCCTGTGCGCCCCGGCCGACATCCTGTCGGAGATCGACCTGCTCAACGGGGCGAGCGGATTTGTGGTGTGGAACGGAAAGACCCTTCCGGCCTGCCCCAGCGCTGCTCCGTGATGTGAGCAGCACAACGAAGTAAGAGCATCGGGAGGTCGGCGAATTCGATGTCGCCGGCCTCCCTTTTTTTCGGTCGATTCGATGGACGGCGTCCCACGTTGACGTTTCCCCGGGCTGTTGAACGATGGGATGAAGCGCTCGGCGAATTGCCGGTTGTCGCGGCGGGGTGTACGATCGCCATGTGGATTCCGACTCCGCGCCGCCCACAAGGGGCGACGCTACGCGCGCGCCACCGAGGCAGACCCGGGAGAAGCGTAGGCGACCTGTCAATCCGAGCCGGGAGCGTAAGCGACCGGTCCGGGGCGCAATCCGAACCCCAAGCGCGAGCGCGGGGCCGGGGCATGGCGATTAACGAAGCCAAAAGAGCGAATCACCGTCCGACGATGACCCACGACGACGAACTGAAATCACAACGCATCAAGAAGCGGGACGCCCTGCTTGCGCTGGGCGCGGACCCGTACGGCAAGCGATTCGACGGCGTGCGGCCGATTGCGGAACTGCGCGGCGAGGCCGATCAGCTTGCGATTCAGCCCGGGCAGCGCACCGACCTGACCGCGCGGGTGGCTGGTCGGATCGCCTTGCTGCGCCTGATGGGCAAGCTGGCGTTCGCGACGATTCGCGACGAGCGCGGGTCCTTGCAGTTGGGCCTCAGCAAGGCCGACCTTGGCGAGCGCTGCTGGGACATCCTAAAAAATCTCGACCTGGGTGATATCATCGGGGCCGATGGAGTCGTGGGGCGGACCAAGACGGGCGAACTGACGCTGTGGTGCAACGAGTTGACGGTGCTGGCGAAATCGCTCCAGCCCCCGCCGGAAAAGTGGCATGGGCTGACGGACGTCGATCTGCGCTACCGGCGACGGTACGTGGACCTGTTCACGAATCCCGAAGTGCGCGAAGTCTTTCGGATGCGCAGCGCGATCATCGGCGCGATCCGGCGGACGCTGACTGATCTTGGTTACCACGAGGTCGAGACCCCCGTTCTTCAGCCGATGTACGGCGGGGCGGCGGCGAGACCCTTCACCACCCACCACAACACGCTGGACATGACGTTGTATCTGCGGATCAGCCCGGAGCTTTACCTCAAGCGGTTGCTGGTAGGCGGGCTGGAGCGGGTGTTCGAGATCAGCCGCAACTTCCGCAACGAGGGGATCAGCACGAAGCACAACCCCGAGTTCACGATGATCGAGTTGTACGAAGCCTACGCCGACTACAACGTGATGATGGAGCGCGTCGAGCAGATGGCGGCGGCGGCGTTCGCGGTTTCGACACGGGAAGCGATTCCGCGGCGCGTGGCGGCGATCGAAGCGGAGTGCGCGCGGCTGACGAAGGAAAAGGGTGAGACCGAGGCGGCGGCGTATGCAGAGCACGAGCACTTGCAGGCTTATCGCGAGGCCGGCAAGGGGATCGCGTCCGGTCGTCAGACGGCGGTGTATCACGGGAAGGTGATCGACTTCACGCCGCCCTGGCCGAGGCGGAAGTACGCCGACCTGATCCGCGAATACGCAGGCGTGTCGATGACGGACATCGGCGCCGTCCGCGAAAAAGCGACGAAGCTGGGCATCGAGCACGCGGGCAAGGACGACGCGGTCGTGGTCAACCAAGTCTTTGAGGGCGCCGTCGAGCATCATCTGATTCAGCCGACGTTTGTGTACGACTATCCGGCCGCGATCTGCCCGCTCACCCGGCGACACCCGGAGGATGCGTCGATCGCGCTGCGCTTCGAGGCGTTCGTCGCGGGGATGGAACTGGGCAACGCGTATACGGAACTGAACGACCCGCAGGTGCAATACGACAACTTTCGGCGTACCGTCGCGGGCGAGGGCGACGAGACCATGGCGGTGATGGACGAGGACTTCATCACGGCGCTGGAGTACGGCATGCCCCCCGCGGGCGGGCTGGGCGTGGGCATCGACCGGCTGGTCATGCTGCTGACGGACAGCCATAGCATTCGGGATGTGATTCTGTTTCCGTTGCAGAGGCTGGTCACACCCATCGAGGCATCCAAGACGATGTTCATCGGTGGAGAACCGCCGAGAGAGGCATGACGTGAGCCGACAACGGCAATTGTCGATTTACGATCTCCTTGTGACGCGGGACCTCGCGGCATCCATCCGTGCTGCAAACCCATGGTGGAACGGAGAAAAGGTCGCTGACCTTCCGTCGTTTCGGCGTTGGCCATTCCAGCCGGTAATGCACGGTTTGAAAAAAGGACTGACACCCGCAGTGGTCTTGCGGGGTCCGCGTCAGGTGGGAAAGACCACCCTGCTGAACCAAGTCATCGATCAGTTGATGAGTGAGGGCGTCGACGCTCAATTCATTTTTCGGATTCAGTTCGATGATCTGCCGGACCTGCGGCGGGTCTCCATGCCGATTCTGGCGATGTGTGAATGGTACGCGGAAACCGTGCTGGAAATGTCCTTTGCCAAGGCGGCGCGAATGCATCGAAAGCCGTTTATCTTCTTCGACGAGATTCAGAATCTGGCCGATTGGGCGCCGCAACTCAAACACCTGGTCGACATGAACCCGATCCGTGCTCTTGTAACCGGCAGCTCGGCGCTGCGGATAGAGGCCGGGAGGGACAGTCTGGCTGGACGAATCACGACTATTGAGATGGGTCCGTTGCTGCTCCGTGAGATTGCCGAGATTCGGCGGTTTGGCTCCATCGAGGCGCACCTTCCGCACAACGGTCTGGCGCCGCTGAAGGACAAAAGCTTCTGGCAGGGTCTTCGCGCACACGGAGAGCGGCACCATGCTGTGCGGATCCGATCCTTCGAGGCATTTTCATCGCGCGGCGCGTATCCTGTCTCGCAATCCCGGGCCGACGAACCATGGGATCGTGTCGCGGACTTTCTCAACGAGACCGTGATTCGCCGTGCGATCCAGCACGATTTGCGTATGGGACCGCGCGGGCAAAAACGCGACGAAATCCTCCTGGCCGAGGTCTTCCGCCTTGCCTGCCGATACATTGGTCAGGCTCCCAAACCCGCACTTTATGTTGAGGAACTTCGACAGGCCATGCACGCCAACATCGGCATGCAGCGCATCATGACTTACTTGAAGTTCTTGGACGGGACGCTCCTCCTGCGTTTGATCGAACCGCTCGAAATGAGGTTGAAGAGAAAGCGCGGGCCTGCGAAACTGTGTTTGTGCGATCATACGTTGAGGGCGGCGTGGCTGCAAGAGGTCGTCCCGCTCACGCCCGCGGAATTGGAGCGTGCGCCCCACCTCGGCGATCTGGCTGGCCGAGTGGCGGAGAGCACAACAGGGTATTTCTTTCGCTCAATCATTGGACTCGACGTCGCGCACTCACCCGAACGACCCGCGGAACCGGAAGTCGATTTCGTGTTGACCGTTGGTGAGCAACGAATACCCATTGAAGTGAAGTACCGGAAGCGCATTGACTTCAAGGACACAGTTGGCCTGCGGTCGTTTGTCGAAAAGCCGCATTATAACGCCCCATTCGGGGTGCTTGTGACGTTACTGGATGAGCCCGCTTCCGACGATCCAAGGATCGTGTCCATTCCCCTTTCTACATTGCTCCTGCTTCGATAGAAGAGTCGCCCGGAGCCGAGAGCCCGGAGACATGATGAGAAAAAGACAAGGACCTGAAACGGAATAGGAAGAAGCGCAAGAGGACCAGGCGATCGTTCATAACGGAGTTAATTTCATTCGTCATTCTTCATTCGGCATTCGACATTTATGTATAAGTGGTTCCTAGCCTGGCGGTATCTGCACACGAAGCTGATCGCGTTCATCGGCATCGCGGCCGTCATGCTGTGCGTGGCGATGGTGCTGGTGGTGCTGAGCGTGATGGGGGGCTTTTTGGACACGGTCCGCGCCCGGTCGAGGGGTCTGCACAGCGAGATCGTGCTCGAAGGCGGGACGCTGCAAGGGTTCCCCTACTACGCCGAGTTCGCGGAGTATGTATCGAAGAAGCTCCCCGACGCGGTGCGCATCACGACGCCGGCCATCTTTACCTACGGCATATTCCGCGTGCCGGTCACGACGTACACCAAGCCGGCGCGGGTGCTGGGCGTCCGCCTCGACGACTACGTGCAGGTCAACGACTTCAAAAAGGGGTTGCACTACGAGCGCTACTATCCGGCCACAACGAAGCTTGCCCTCCAGCAGATGCCCGTTGCGGGGTTCGATGCGCGCGGGCGGATGTTGCTTCCCTCGGATTTGGAGGAAGCGAACGAGCGCTGGCGGCAGTCGGAAACCGATCTCAAAACGATCGCGGCGTTTGAGGCCGATCCGTTCAGCAAGGCGTTCTTTCCCGACATCCAGCCGGTGGTTTCGAGCGAGCGTGTGTACGCCGTCGGCCCGGGGGAGCCCGCCTACGTCGGCCCGGAGGAATACGGGATCATCGTCGGGACGGACCTGCTATTTTACCGCCGACCGGACGGCAATTTTGATCGTGACATCGCCCGCGGGGCGGGCGTAGCCCTGACGTTGATGCCGCTCAGTCCGGTGGGCAATCCGATCAGCGAACCGCCGGTGCGCTTGCCGCTACGCTATGTGGACGATTCGCGTACGGGGATTTTCGAGATCGACAGCCTGAGCGTGTACGTCGATTTCGAAATGCTGCAACACCAGCTTGCGATGGACCCCCAGCCGCTCGTGGATGGCGGATTTACCAAGGCGCGGGCCAACCAACTTCTCGTCGGTTTGCAGCCGGGTGTGGACCTCGACGGAGCCAAGGAGCGGATTAAGGCGGCCTGGCGTGAGTTTTTCCTTTCGCTGGGACCGGAGCTGACGTCCGCCGACGAGCGGGCGCTCGCCTTCGTCGAAGTGTATACGTGGGAGGACATGCAGCGGCAGTTCATTCAGGCCGTGGAAAAGGAGAAGGTGCTGGTGACGTTCCTCTTCGGCATGATCAGCCTCGTCGCCGTCGTGCTCGTGGTCTGCATCTTTTACATGATCGTGGAGAAGAAGACAAAGGACATCGGCATCCTCAAGGCGCTGGGGGCGTCCGGCGGCGGCGTGGGAGCGATATTCGTGGTGTACGCCGGAGCGGTGGGCGTTTTGGGATCGTTGTTGGGACTCGGTCTCGGCTCGGTGTTCGTGTGGAACATCAACGCCATTCAGGATTTCCTCGCGAGGCTGAACCCGCAGCTTCGGATGTGGAGTCCGGAGGTCTATTCGTTCGATCGCATCCCGGAGGTCGTGAAGACCGGAGATGCGTTGATGATCGCCGTACTCGCCATTGTCTGCACGATGATCGGTTCGCTGATACCGGCCTATGTGGCCGCCCGGGTCTGGCCGGTGAAGGCGTTGCGCTATGAGTAAGCCGCTGCTGAGCGCCAAGGGATTGCACAAGTCGTACCGCATGGGTCGGGCGGACGTGCATGTTCTGCGTGGGGCGTCGCTGGAGGCCGACGCGGGCGAGTTCCTGGTGGTGATGGGATCGAGCGGGTCGGGGAAGAGCACGTTGTTGCACATCCTAGGAGCGCTGGATGCGCCGGACCGCGGGACGGTCGAGTTTCGCGGCCGGCGGATGTTTGAAATGCCTTTAGGGGTCCGAAACAGCTACCGCAATCGGGACGTGGGATTCGTTTTTCAATTTTATCATCTGCTTCCGGAACTGAACGTGCTGGAGAATGTATTGACGCCGTGCATGGTGGGGTCGACGTTTTGGACCTGGCGCTCGCGTCGCGGGCAGGCGCAGCGAAACGCCCGCGAGCTGCTGGAGCAGTTCGGTCTATCCGAACGTCTCGAGCATCGGCCCAACGAGTTATCGGGAGGTGAACGTCAACGGGTGGCGATTGCGCGGGCCCTGGTCAATCGCCCGGCACTCTTGCTCGCGGACGAGCCGACGGGTAATCTGGATGAAAAGACCGGCGCGGGGATACTCCGGCTGTTGACGGGGTTGAACGAGTCCGGTCAGACGATCGTGATGGTAACGCACGACGCCAAGGTGGCCTCTCTGGCCCATCGCCGCGTTCATCTCGGCGACGGCGTCGTTCGTGATACGGGCGGAGGAGCGGGCGGCGCGCGCGAGCACGCGGCCCCGTCCGCAAGGGAGGCAGCGTTATGACGACCGCGACGATCGACGTGAAGGAAAGAGCGATGCAGACGAATCCGGCGAACCCATTTGCCCCGCGTCCCGGGCTGAAAATCTGGCTCGGCAACGAGGTCGTTCCGGTCGAGGAGGCGAAGATCAGCGTTTTCGACCACGGTCTGCTGTACGGCGACGGGGTGTTCGAGGGCATCCGCATCTACAACGGGAAGATTTTCAAGGAAAAGGAGCATCTCAGGCGGTTCGCAGAGTCGGCGAAGGCGCTGCGGCTGGAATTGCCGATGACCCTCGACCAGGTCAGCGACGCGATGCACCAGACCATGCGGGCCAACGGTATCACGGGCGACGGGTACATTCGATTGGTGGCCACGCGCGGCGTAGGACTCCTCGGGATTTCGACGCTGCACACGGCCTGTCCGACCATCTTTGTGATCACCGACAAGATTTCACTCTATCCGCCGGAAGTATACGAGCGGGGACTGCGGTGCATTATTTCGAGCCTGGTTCGCAACCACCCCAACAGCACCCCGCCGCGGGTCAAGTCGCTCAACTACCTGAACAACGTAATGGCCAAGCTCGAAGCAAAGGACGCCGGCGCCGACGAGGCGATCATGCTGAACTTCGAGGGTCATGTGACCGAGTGCACCGGCGACAATCTTTTCGTTGTCCGCAATGGTGAAATCCTCACCCCGCCCACCTCGGAGGGCATCCTTGAAGGCGTCACGCGCAGTTTGGTGATGGAACTGGGGCGGAAGCGCGGGTACCCGGTCCACGAAAAATCGCTCGTGCGCCACGACCTGCATGTGGCTGACGAGTGCTTTGCGACGGGCACGGCTGCGGAAATCGTTCCGATCACTGAGATCAACAGGCGTCCCGTCGGGGACGGGAAACCCGGACGGATCACCAAGCAGCTCACCCAGGATTTCATCGCCTATCGCGATTCTCTTTGACCCGAATCCGTTGCGGTTTTCGGGTTGATGGGATTCGATACTGAACGGACGCGGCGCGCCGGGATTCTAGCCCCAATACGGTTCACTTAAGACACATTCCTACAAATCGACCGCGTTTACAGTATTGGGAGGGAGGTTCGAGTGGCCCAAAAGCGCCTTAAGTGAACCGTATTGGGGTAGGGCTGCGGACGGCCTCCCAGGCCTACCCCGAACGTAACAACGGCGGCGAGGACGTGGAAATCCGCACCCAAGCGATGATTCCCGGCCGGACGGATCGGCCGTAAATCCTTTGTCTAAAGGGAATTACAAAAATTTTTGCAAATGTCTTGACTAAGGCTCATCAGGATGTATACTAAGCTTACCGGACGAGTATTGTTTTTTGGCAGGTAAGGCGAGCGGACCAAGACGTAATATCGATTATACGCCCTAAAGATTATACTCAATATCGATACCGAATCGTTCCGCCCTCTTACAGCGTATCTTACAGCAAACTAGCCGCCAACCCTCCTGCCTCGTCCAAACCGTATTGAGTTTTCGGCTGCGCTTTCGTGAGCGTTTGCATGCCCGTTATTCCCGTGGCGGGCGGCGACTGCTTGTGTTGGCGCGGAATGGCGGCCCCCATCAGGGGGCGGATAACGGTGTGCCGGTTTGGCCTTGGGGAAACGAACTTGCCTTCATACTCCCACCTAGGTCGTGCCCGGCATCGTGCTTGCGGCGTCGCCCCAGCCTTCGGCTGGTAAAGCGACACCAAAAGCGCTGATGCCGGCACGCCCGGGGGAGGGGCGGGTCGAGTAAGGGGGACTTAAAGGGAGACGTTACGAATCGAAGGCCGCTTGGGTCGCCTGTGGGGAACGAAATGCGGATGGGTGGCGGTGGGGACCGACAGCCGGAAGCATGACAACAGGGCGATCCAGCGGCCTCTTTCGTGCGCACATCACTTCAATCGAAGGCGGTCTCCCGGATGTAGCTAACCCCAAACGGCGCCTATTCCATTTCACGCTGAACCACTACACCACGGCGCATAGGCCGGCACGCATACGAAGACATGAGGCCTGCACGCGTCCGGACAATGGATGCCGCATCGGTCGCAGCAGCAGGTTCGATTTCATCGACCGGAAGGCTTCTTCGGCGCTGGTCAGTTGCATGTACGCGGCCCAGAGCTGCTCGGCGGTCCAGTCCGTCTGGTCGCTCAGAAGCAGATACGCTCCATCGCGGCCCAGGGCGGCGCGGAGCCTGGGGCGATCGTAGCGGAAGGTCACGCGTGTCGCGGCGCCGCCATCGTCTCGTGATAGCTCCACCTGGGCGAACTTCGACGCCGCCGGCCAGCGTTCGCGCAATCGACCGACCTGTTCCATCACCTTGTCGGCGTTCCTCAGATGTCCGTTTGAGACCCGCGCCGAGAGCTTCTTGAGGTCCGCAAGCCAACCGAGCAGTTATCGCCTGCGTTTGAAATCTCAAATCACTACTGTCCGGTTATAAGTCGAATAGCAACAATTGGTTATGATTCTCCGTGTTTTCCAGCTCGTCGTAACTTGCAGAAAGTGCCTGCAAAATAGGCGTTTTCTCGAAAAGCGTGAGGCTCAGAATTTGGAGGATTTCGTAGAGGCTGCGGTCCATCCCAAGTTCCTTCTTCACGACGGCCACGAGCACGTAGACGCCGATGGCGGTCCAGACCTGCGTCTTGACCGCGTTCTCCGACGTGCCGTAGAAGGCCTTGATGCGCAGGTGCTGTTTGATCCATTTGAAGAACAGTTCGACTTGCCAGCGGCATTTGTACAACTGCGCAACCGCCAGAGGCGCAAGATCGAAGTTGTTGGTCAGAAACACGAACCGCTTGCCCGTTTTCTCGTCCACGTAGCCAACGCGACGAAGCGGGTCGGGATACTCCTGGGAGGTCTTGGGACCATCCAGGACAATGGTTTGATCGCTCCGCAATCCCGTCGATCGGTCCACGGAGCGGGATGAACGGCGGGTAAAGTCGAGATTGCGCTTCGAGCGAACCACGAAGAAGGCCAGAGACCGAGTGAAGCGATGGAGACGAGCGAAGTCGATATAGCCGCGATCCATGACGTAGAAGGCCGCCGGCTCGATCAGCAGTTCGTCGAGGGCGCGGACGTCGTGCGTTTTTCCGTGAGAAACATGCACAAAACAGGGGATTCCGCCGCGCAGGTCGAGCAGCGTGTGCAGCTTGACGGCGCCCTTGCGCTTGCGGAACTTTGCCCAAGGGAACAGCGACAGGCACAGATCGATCGTGGTCGAGTCGAAAGCGTAGGCGGTCTGTTCCAGGGTCACGCCGAACTCGTCTTGGGCATAGAGATGCCGCGCTCGGGTGATCAGCACCGCGGCGAAGTCGGCGTAGATGCGCCAGTCCCTGGTTTCGTTGGCATCGGCCATGGTGCTCCGCGACACGTTGCCGCGGATGCCGGCGTGATAGAGCTTGGGCTGCATGGCCCGCAGACAGGTTTCGATATCCCGTAGGCTTTCGCGATAGGTCAGTTGTGCGAAAGCCATGCAGAGAAACTGGTCGAGGCAGGAGAAGCTTCGGATTCGGTGGTTGCCGGAATACCGCCGCACGCAGCGGTTGAATTCGTGTCTCGGCAGGAAGTCCATGAGTTGCGCGAAGATGATCTGTCCAGCGTTCATTGGCCATGCCTTTCCGCGAAAATCGCGGCGTATCATGGCCGAAATGGAGCAGCAAGTTGAAATCGAAAACGGTCATCATCGCTCGTAAGCTGTTGTCATTCATGCGTTTGCAAGAAAACCAAAATCGGTTAACCGGACACTAGTGATCTCAAATCACAAATTTGAAATCTCAAAGTGGAGTCGGTGCGGCATGCTCCGTGCCGGCACATAGGTTCGACCGTCGTGCCGGACCGTCTAGACCTCCACGGACTCGCGAATCGTCTGCCAATCCTTGGTGACCACCTCGTCCGCCACGCCCAGCCGGTCCTCCAAGGCCGTCCGCCGATACCCATGCTCGGCCAGGGCCAACTCGGAAGTCTCGCCGCCATTCCCGATGCACAGACGCGAGACGACTTCGATGGCCGCCATCGCGGCCGGGGGAACGGTCTCACCACCTTGCGGATCATTCCGACGAGCGAGCTGGTTTCGGGCCCGATAATGCACGTCCCGAGGGAAACCGCAGGGTCACGGCTGCGGCGCCGTGGACAGGCTGCTCGCAACCATCGGCTTGGGACTGCAAGCGATGAATCGGAGGCGCAAGGACGCGCGACAGGTCTCGCCGGCAGCACTGCGAAGGCCGATTCGTCGTCGCAAGCAAGGTAACCATTTGACGACTACAGCGGAGGATCACCCAATGAACCGATACATCCGAGGAGCGGTTCTTTCGGGGGTCGACTGTGAGCGGGTGGACGGTTCTCATCGCAATAGCGATCTGCGCCTTTGGTGTTTTGGTGTTTCTGCGCATCGTAGCGCAGGCAATCGACGCCGCAGAGTCGGCTTTGCGCGGACTGGAGGAGCGGGAGCGGCGTGCGCAAAAGTTGCGCCAAGCCGCCGCGACGGAATTAGCGTCCGCGAAGGCGTCCGAAAAAGCCGCCTAGTGGTCCGATCCACTTGATCCTGCGGGTTGGCGCTTCCGGGATGGCGAGCCTCCCGGCGAGCTCGATCGGCTCTGCGATGGTTCGGCAGGAGCCTCACCCTCCCGTCCGGACCCGCGGATTCAACTGAATCGAGGCACTAGTGGTGCGACACGGATCAATTGATGGGCAGCAGGCTCCGGCTTAACTCCGGGCGTTCGTATCCATCCAAAGTTGACGCCTGTGTGGGGTCAACTAGGATTGTCCGGCGCAGGCCGGGCTGATTCGCGGTCGGTCCAACGATGCCCGACGGCCCCCGGCGTCGTCGTCGTCCGTACTGAGCAGCAAGGATTCACGGAATACTCACGTGGCAGTTCCATCGACACGATTTTCGCAGCTCCGGTGGCTTCAGAACGCCGTGTGCATCGCGGCGCTTCTCGGCGCGGTCCTGTTGGTGGGGCTGGGCCTGGCGGGTTATGGCGATTCGCCGGGCGTGTGGCTCGTCGCCGCGGGCGCGTTCGTGCTGGTCGTTGTCGTCCTGACGATGACGATCGCTCCGTTGCTGCTGAAGATGGAGGCGACGCTCGCCCGCCAGTTGGACGAGCTTCGCGACTTTCGAGAGACCGTCGCCAAACAGTTCGCCACGATCGATGCGATCGCGGAGAACACGCGGATTTCGGATGCGGCCAAGTCGCTTGCGCGGCGCGAGCAGGAGCTGGACGCGCTGCGCGAGGCGATCCGGGGCGATATTCGCATGGAGCGATGGGAGGCGGCGCTGAGCCTGACCGACGAGATGGAGCGGCGCTTCGGCTACAAGGAAGAGGCCGAACGCGTCCGCGAAGAGCTCGACGACGCCCGCAACGCGAGGATCGAGACGCGCCTGGCCGAGGCGATCGAGATGATCGACAGCCACCTGCTGTCGCGGCAGTGGGAGCGTGCGCAGCGCGAGATCGACCGGTTGCTGAACGCGCTTCCGAACGACCCTCGCGTGCTGGCGCTGACCAACCGACTGCGTTCAGCCCGCGAGGCGCACAAGGCGGAACTCAAGGCCGCGTGGAACGACGCGGTGCGGCGCAGCGACACCGACCACGCCATCGACGTGCTTAGGGAACTCGACCAATATCTTTCGCCGGCGGAGGCCCAGACCCTCCGAAGCTCGGCGAGAGACGTCTTCAAGGATAAGCTGCTCCAGTTCGGCATCCAGTTCGGGTTCGCGGTCACCGAGCGTCGCTGGCAGGACGCGCTCGACATCGGGTTGGAACTCATCCGCGACTTCCCCAACGCGCGCATGGCCAACGAGGTTCGGGAAGCGCTCGACATGCTCCGTGAACGTGCCCGGCATGGGCCGGAGCCGGAACCGGCAGCGGCCTCCCAAGACGACCGATCCGAACCCCGGCATTAATGCCGGGGCTCAGGTGTGCCGGGGCTCCGAGATACCTCGTCAGGGCGATGCACGTTGGGTGATCCGCCGATGCGCTGCGCGGGACGACGGGGTATGGGGTAGAGGATATCACACCCCAACCCCCCCGACCCTCGACCCCAAACGGATGGGGTGTAGGGTATGAGGTGCTCGGTCGGAGCAATGGGCGGATCGCCCCGCCCGGCGTGAACGCCGGGGCTCGGGAGCAGCCGCACGCCGAATGTCCCCCCGTACAAGTTCAGCCGCACCCCAAGAGCACCGATAACAACAGGGAGGACTGCTTTCTGCGGTGGATGCGGATTCACCTCAGGCGGACGCCCGCGGATTGCCTCACGGGACTCGATCATGGTCTACGGATCGGCTCACCATACCTATCCTCGCGTGCGATCCGCGCGGCTGTTGCCGCGGTTCGTCGATGCCGTCACCAGTCTGCAATTCAAGACGACCACGCTGGTGGTCGTGCTGACGCTCTCGGTGACGACCGCCGTCGCCGCGTACCTGCTGCAATTCGGCGGGGAACTCGCCCGACAACAGCACGGGGAGGAAATCCTTGCGTCGGCCGCCCTGCTGGCGAAAGCGGCGTCGCCCGTGCTGGTGAGCGGTGATCCGCAGGCGATCCAACGTCTCGCCGACGAAGCCGCCAACGGGAATCCGCTCCTGTACGTCATCGTCATGGACGCCGACGGCGTGGCGGTCGCCTCGGCGGAATATCGAAACGCGCGTGTGCCGAAGGGATTGGAACGCGATGCGCTGGTGCATGCGCCGGTGCCCGGATTGCCCGTCGTTTATGCGGGCGACGACAGCGACGCGGTGCTCATGGACGTGACCTATCCGATCACCGTGCGCGAGGATATCGACGTGTCGAACGCGACGCCGAGAAAACTGCTGGGCTACGTTCGCACGGGGATGGTGGCGAATAACTGGCAGCGGACGATGGCGAGCCGGCTGGACATCGTGATCGGCGTCGGGCTGCTGTCGATGGTCGCGGCGATTCCGTTCGGGTTCCTGCTTGTGCGGCGCATCGTCGGACCGCTGGACGGACTGGCGGAGGCGATGATCGGATTCTCCGACGGCAAGCTGGATGTCCGAAGCGGCGTGCGTCGTCGGGACGAGATCGGGCGACTCGCAGCGGCATTCAATCAGATGGCGGATCAGCACCAGCAGACGCATCTTCGCATGGTGCGACTCAACGCGGAGCTTGAGGAACGCGTCGCGTATCGCACGAAACAACTGCGCGAACTCGCGTCGCGTGATCCGCTGACGGGACTCTACAACCGACGACATTTCAGCGAGGTGTTCGGTCGATGCTTCGCTGAAGCGACGCGATACGGGACCGATCTGTCGTGCCTGATGATTGACCTTGACGACTTCAAGCAAGCCAACGATGCGTTCGGTCATCAGACGGGCGACGAGCTTCTGCAACTGACGGCGGGAACGATCGTCGGTCAACTTCGCACGGCGGATGTCGCGGCACGGTACGGCGGGGACGAATTCATTCTGTTGCTTCCGCAGACGGACGCCGACCGTGCGCACGTGCTCGGCGAGCGAATCATCACGCGGTTTACGTCGGAACTGTCCGAACGTCTGCCCGATGCGACGGTGAGGATGAGCGTGGGGATCGCCAGCCTGCACTCGGTGGGAGTGAAGGACGCCGAGGCGCTGATTCGGGCGGCGGACAATGCGCTGTACAACGCCAAGGCGGCGGGGAAGAATCGTATCGTGGACGCTGCACCGGCTGCTTGATTCCCATTCCCGACCTCAACCCACGAAAGAAAGCGGGGGATATTCCCGCATCCCCGCCGAATCCGTTACAGACAATGCGGCGCTTTGGAATCGCACCCGGCCTGCGCGCGTGGTAGACTATTCACAGGCGGGTGAATCGGATCGTCCGACCAAAGCACGTTATCGGTCGGCGTAGGCGGCGGCGAATCGGCCATGCTGACGACGATTGGACAATACATCACGGGCAAGGTGGTGACCGCGATCCTCGTCGTGTCCGGCGCGGGCGCGGTGATCTGGTTCTGGAAACATCCGGAGCAGCTCGCCGCGATCTGGCAGACGCTCAAGTATGTGGTCACGTGGATTGGTGTTGTCGCCGTGTTGCCGTGGGCGACCTTCTTCTTGACGCCCTGGGTGGTGCGGAAGGAATCGAACGTCGCGGCGGCGCTGATGCTTTTCAGTTACACGTTGGCCGATGCAATCGTTGCTTTCTGTCTGATGGGTGGCGTTCGCGGCCACGGCGGGTTCACGTGGATGGTGCTTTTTCTTGGATTCCTCACGGCCGGGGTTTATAATCTTAAGGTTTGCGAGTATCAGGCAAGCCGCTCCGAAGAGGGGTAGTTTTGGCCCGTCGCTTGCCCTTGACGCTTCGCGTAAAGGGGAGCCGCTCCGGGTTCGGATGGGTTCCATGCGGCGTGCTCGGGTTGGCGCGAGACGGCGACGATCGGCGGGATTGCAGTCATGGCCGGGTTGCGTGAAGGATATCGGATCAGCAATTACCTGCTCGAAGCGCGCGTGGGAGCGGGCAGCTTCGGGGAGGTCTGGCGCGCCCGGCATCACGTCTTCGGCGAGCTGGTGGCGATCAAGATTCCCACGGATCCGAAGTTCGTCCGTAACCTCCAGCGGGAGGGGGTGGCGATCCACGGGCTGCGGCATCCGAACATCGTTCGGGCAATCGACCTCGATCCCCACGCCGATCCGCCGTACCTCATCATGGAGTACGTGGACGGGCCGTCGCTGCGGCAGGTAATCGACGAGCTTCACGGCGGGTTTCCGATTTCGGCGGTTGTCACGATCATGCGGGGCGTCTTGCAGGCGCTGGTCGCGGCCCACGGCAACGGGATGATCCACCGCGACATCAAGCCGGCGAACATTTTGCTGGGTCAACCGCGGGAGAAAATCGCGTCGATCACGGAGCAGGCGGTCAAGGTCACGGATTTCGGGCTTGGGCAGATCGGCGGCGCGACGGCGCAGTCGATCATGCAAAGCGGGAGCCTGCTGACCGACGAGGGGCGGAGCATCGCGGGCACGCTGGCGTACATGTCGCCGGAGCAGAAGGAAGGAAAGGATATCGACGCCCGCAGCGACCTGTATTCGTGCGGGCTGGTGCTGTACGAAATGCTGACCGGCGAACGTCCGCAAGGGACGGATTTGCCGAGCACGATGCGCAGCGGCGTCCCAAAGATGCTCGACGAGGTGTTCCGCCAGTCGTACGCACGGCTCGATCGCCGTTACGCGTCGGCGGCGGAGATGCTGGCGGCGCTGTCGACGGATACGCCCGTGCCGCCGCCGCTTCCGAAAGGGCGACGCGGGGTCGAGGGCGTTACGGCCTGCCCGGATTGCGGAACGGCGACGCAATGTGACGATCAGTTCTGCATCGGATGCGGTCGGCAGCTGGCGGCGTCGGTTCCGCGCTGTCCGGCCTGCGGCGGCTATGTATACCGCAGCGATCGGTTTTGCATCTTTTGCGGGAAGGACCTTGGCGTTCTGGCATAGTGCAGGCGAGGTGCCCTGCCATGCATGGTGATTTGCTGCTGGTCGCACTGGTGTTGGTGCTGGGTTGCGCCGCGTTTTTCGTCGGCGTGATCTACCTGGCGTGCAGTTTCCTCGCGTTCATCGGGCGGAGCCTGTTTGGACTGGCAAGGCCGCGCGGGACTGCTTCGGGGCGGTGCACAACGCGCTTGGGTCGAGGTAGAATCTGCCCGTGCGAGCGCTGCCGAAAGGTGGAGCATCGCGCGGCACGATTCTGCAGTCAGTGCGGCGCCAGGCTTTCGGACGCGGGCGGCGGGCGGATCGACGAATACTTGCGAGTTTGACGGCGACCCATGTCGCCCTGGTGTGCGAAAAAATGCAAGCGGACCCTGCCCAGGCATTGCAGTGCGAGACCGATTTCCTTTCGGCGGCGGAGACGAACTTCGAAGCCGCCAAGGGTCGGGACTTCCGCGGATCGATCTGGCAGCGGGCGGAGTATGACGAGAACGACCGCCTGAAGGCGCTGCTCGCGTCGAATCGCGTCTTCGACCGCGAGCGGCTCAAGGCGCTGCCCAAGAATCGCCGGATCGCCCTGCACGGTTTTGACCGGCGATTGATGTTCTGGAAGCGCCGGACCGGCGTGGCCGTGGCGTCGGTGTTGTCGCCGCTGGAACACTTCGCCTCGGGCGCCGCCGGCGACGCGCCTCCGACCGGGCTGGGCGAGCTGACCGATCATGTGCGGCGGTTGGCGGGCGATCGCAAGGTGCCGCACATTATCGGAGTGTGCAGTCCCAGCGGGTTCACGGATGAGGTGCGTCGTGCGCGTCTCGATTTGCCGGGAGTGACCGTTGTTTTGGTGGAGCCGGACGGTTCCGGCGGATGGCGGACGAGCGGGGCGAGCGAAAACGTCGATCCGCGCTTGCTGCGAATATTCGACCCGGAAAGCGCGAAGCAGAAGGTGGAGCGCGTTCGACGAGTGATCGAAGAACGAAGCGCCGACCTGCTGACGGGGGGACTGTCCGTATCGTCGATCGCGCGAGCGGCCAATCTTCCGGAGCCGGTGGTTCGCGAAGGGTTCGAACAAATCGCGGCAGCCGATCCGGAATTGCGGATGGCGAAGAAGGATGGGGAGTTTCTGTTGTTCCGCGGCGCGCCCGTGCGGGGGATGGAGAAAAAAGGGATGAACGTCATCGACCGCATCCGGCAGTTGTTCTCCGGCGAGGGGGACGAGGCGGCCAAGATCAACGTCCTCGCCGAACGGCGGGCGGCCTTGGCGCAGCGCCGCGACCGGATTTACGATGACATCGTGAAGCTTGAGGGCAAAGAGGCGGACTTGCTCGCGCAAGGCAAGGCGGCGGCGTCGGCGGTTCCACGGCGGCGATTGGCCGCTCAACTTGCCCAGTTGCGGAAGGACATCGCCCGCCAGAACACGACCGCGGCGATGCTCAATCAGCAGATCAACATTATCAGCACGGATATCCACAACCTGACGCTCATTCAGCAGGGGCAGGTTGCGAAGTTGCCGGCGACGGAGGAGCTCACTGAACACGCCGTTGCTGCGGAGGAAATGCTGGAGACGCTGAAGGCCGACATGGAATTGGTTGGCGGGCTGGAGACCGGCATGGACGCCATGCTGGCGAGCGCGGAGGAACAAGCAATCCTCAAGGAATTCGAGGCCGCCGATGAAAAACCCAAGGTCGCCGCGCCGCCGGCGCAGCAGCGGCAGGCGTCGCCCGCATCGCAGAAGACCGATGCCGTCCGTGCGCCGGAGCGACCGGCCGACGAACCGGGTTCCGCGCCGGGAAGCGCGTCGCGTCGCCCCGCCGATCCGGAAGCGATGTAGGCACTATGTGGTGGGCGAATCATTCGCCATTCACTTTTCTTCATTCGACATTCGTGATCTATGGCCTTTCTGGAATGGTTGACCAAGCGTAAGAAGTCGTTGTCGCAGATGACGCGGTCGGAGCTTCGGCGGCAGGAATTGCTGCTGGAGAAGGACCGCACACAACTGTTGAATCGCATCAACAAGATCGCGAAGGACAAGCAGGAGTTGTTCGAGCGCGGCGCGGGCGAGAAGACGCCGGAAATGCGGCGGACGCTCGCGCAGGAGTTCGAGCTTAAGACCACCGAGCAGTTGATGCTCGCACGACAGCTCAACATTCGCAGCAAGGAGATGTTGACGGTCTCGCGCTTGCGGATGCTTCGCGAGAACGCCGAGCGGGCGGGGCGGTCCGGCAAACTGGGGTTGGTCAGCGAAATGGATATGCTGCGCCTCGGGCGATTGATCGAATCGGACGCAGTGAAGGCCGAGGTGTACATGGAGCGCCTCGACGAGATTCTTTCGGTCGGCGCGGAGGTGGACGCGGGCAGCGCGACGGTGAGCGAAGCCGGTCGGACGGTCATGGACGTGTGGGCGAAGATGGACGCGGGGGCGATCAAGGACAAGAGCGAAGGATTCGAGGAGGCCGACCGATCGGTGCGCGAGAAGCACGCCGCCCCGGAAGCGTGATGATGGATTCGTATTGATCGCGATGGGTGTGTTCCATGGAGCATCTTGATGAGTCCCGGCGTACAAAGACTGCGGCGCAGCGTGGCCGATCGGTGGGTGGCCGGTGTGTGCGGCGGGATTGCGGAGTATTTGGGACTCGATCCCACACTGGTGCGGGTCGTCTATGTGTTATTGGCGATATTCTCCGCGGCGTTTCCGGGGATATTGGTGTATCTGGTTTTATGGTTTCTTATTCCGGAACGGGAGTATTATTGACAGGGTGATCCCTACTGCGGTCGATCTGAATCTGAACCCGGAGCGCAAGCGACGGGCCAACGAGAGCAACAAGAAATGGGCCTATTCAAATCACCGGAAGAGCGTCGCATAGAGCGGGACATCAAGATTCGCCAGGGCGTTCGGCGAATAGAGAAGTCGGTCCGCGAGCAGGCGAAGTTTCAGGATGAGTTTATCAAGAATGCCCAGCAGGCCAAGCGAATCGGCGACAACGCCCAATATGCATTCATCCGCAATTCGCTCAAGAAGACGTTTACCATACGTAAGATGCTGGAACGGCAGTTGCTTTCGGTGAAGAATGCTCTGCTCATCAAGCGACAGGCCGAGGCGTCGGCGGACTTCGCCCAGTCGATGGGCATGATGGCCCGCGAGATCGGGCGACTGTTTGGCGAGACGGACCTGCTGAAGACCCAGGCCGACTGGGAAAAAGCCATGGTCCAGTCGCAGAGCATGGAAGAGCGAATGAATATGTTCCTCGACACCGTCGAAGAGGTGGCCGCCCAGGATTCGGAACTGAGCGGCGCGAGCGAAACGGTAAGTGACGCCGAAATCGACCGATTGATCGACGCCGAGACGGAGGCCGAACATCAAAAGGAACTTGACCGACTGGCGGGTCTACGGGCGGAATTGGATTCGCTCAAAGGCGAAGGGGAGAAACAGAAGTAGGTTCCGCCGGATGGCCCTAACAGAGCCGCGACCGTAAGGGAGCGGTTATCAGGACTGAATGATGATTGCACGATCATCTATTCATTGGATTACGGAGGCCGGCATGTTCTTTGAAAAGACAGGCCCGGTGTGGGACACGCTGCGCAAACTGGAGCGACGGTTGCACGAGGCCGGTCTGGATTACGTGGTCATCGGCGGATTGGCGCTCAATGCCTACAACTACCCGCGACAGACAGTCGATGTGGACATCGTATTGACGCCCGCCGACTTCGAGCAATTCAAATCGCGATTCGCGGGGAGTGCGTATCGAGACCTTCCGAAACTGCCGCGACGCTTCGTCGATCTGGACACCGAGGTGACGATCGACGTCTTGATCGCCGGAGAGATCGCGGGGAATGCGAAGAAGAATACATCGGTGCGCTTTCCCGATCCGAAGGAGGCCGAGGTTCACGGCGATTTGCGGACGGTGTCGCTGGCGCGATTGATCGAGCTCAAGCTGGTGACCTGGCGATACAAGGACTGGGGCGACGTGGTGGAACTGATCCGGCGGAACCATTTGCCGGAATCGTTCGCGGACGGCCTCGACCCGGTCGCGCGATCAGCCTACGGGGAGTGCTGGGACCAGGCCAATGACAAGGAATACGAGGAACCAATAGGATAGGTGCATCGAGATGCACCCTACGAGTGACTTTCGCGACGAAGTGCTTGCGGAGGTTGGGATTGGGCATTACCGCCCGGGCCAGGAAACGTTCGAGGCGCCCCGGCTTCACCAGGAAGGTCATCGAGCATAAACCATGGATCAAACCAACACCAAACGTCGGCAAACTCTCCTAAAACTCAGAAAGTTGTTTCGCCGCAACGGTTATCTACGTGTTCCTAACACCGTTGGCCGGCAAGTGGATCGCCAACAATACAAGAAGGGCTACGAGGTGCGTTTTGTAGCCCTTACGGAGAGCGAGCTTGGGGACATCCAAAGTCTCTTGCGCCGGGCGGGGGTGAAAATGGGGCGTCCGTTTAGCAAGCATAACCAAATTGTGCAACCGGTCTATGGCAAGAAGGTTGTAGCAGGCCTTTGTGAAATGCTGAGAATAAAAATGGATTCGTAGGTTGCGTTTTAAGGCACCGTCGGAGCATGGGAATCGAAAAAGGTGCATCAAGATGCATCCTACATGACTGATGAAGGGAAAGGACGCCTGATATGAACTCACGGTTATTTTTGAGACGCGCGGGGGTCGGTTGATTTGGCTCAGCGTGGGATTTGTCGCCGGGTTGATGGTTGCGGGACGGTACTCCGTGGTCAGTGCCCAGCGGGCGGAGGACCGCGACTTCGTATACGTGCTCGATCAGCTAACGGGGCGCATGTGGATGGCTTCCGGGTCTTACTGGTGGGTCTTGCAACCGGTAACTGACCCCAAAGAGCCGGGCGAGAAGCGTTAGAATGACCGATCATGCAGTTGGTCTTGGTTCGCGACGTGGACATCTCCCATCATGGCAAGGAATGAAGAGGTGGGTAGTGCCCACCCTGCGATTATGACCGTTTCGTTTGCGACATTTGATCGGCTTAAGGCCAAGGGGGTCGAGGCCTACAAGAACGGCAGAGGACGACCCCCCTTTATCCCCCCTTGTGAAGGGGTGAGGCTGCCCCCCTCCTTGACAAGGAGGGGGTCGGGGGGTGGTCGAACCCCCCTGTGTCCCCCCTTGGAGAGGGGGGAGGCAAACCCCCTGAATCCTCCCTTATTAAGTGGGGAGGCCACGACCCCCCTTTGTCCCCCCTTATAAAGGGGGGAGGCGGCCATGACACGAATCTACAATCGCACGGTGCAGAAATCGAAACGTCAGCGGCTTCGCAATGAAGCGACCAAGGCGGAGCGGTTGCTTTGGTGGCGACTGCGCGGGAAGCAGCTTGATGGGATGAAGTTTCGTCGGCAATACGGCGTGGGCGAGTATGTGATTGATCTGTATTGCCCGGAGGTCAAGCTGGCGATCGAAGTGGACGGTGAATCGCATTTCGACCCGACGTCGCGGTTGCACGACGAAAGACGCCTGGCGTTTCTTGAATCGCTGGGAATAAGAGTCATTCGGTTCACGAACCCGCAAGCGTATGGACAGTTGGATGCGGTGATTGAGGAGATTTGGCGGGTGGCGAAGGAACGGATTGCTGGGAGGGGGAACGACCCCCCTGAATCCCCCCTTGGCAAGGGGGGAGGCGACCGCCCTGTGTCCCCCTTTACCAATGGGGGAGGCTTAGCCCCCCTCCTTAATAAGGAGGGGGTAGGGGGTGGTCGAAATACCGCCAAGCTCGCACCCGCCGGAAACGACCCCCCTTGGTCCCCCCTTGGGAAGGGGGGAGGCGACCCCCCTGAATCCCCCCTTATAAAGAGGGGAGGCTACCCCCCTTGGTCCCCCCTTGTGAAGGGGGGAGGCTTATGACCGTTTCGTTTGCGACATTTGATCGCCTCAAGGCCAAGGGGGTTGAGGCCTACAAGAACGGCGACTATCTCGCTGCGAAGACCTACCTCGTCGATGCGGCGGAGTGCATGATCGAATTGGCGGAGGCGGCCAAGTCGGCCGAGGCGCGGCGACAGCACGAGGAACTTGCGGCGGAGTTGATCGATCTGGCGAAAGAGTGTGAGCGGCAGCGCGCGGGGGGAAGGCACGGGGGCACCCCGGCGCGGCCGGGACAGGCTCCGCCACGAAGGCACGGAGGGGGAAGAGCGGGCGCGGGACGGCAAGGTGTCAAGGAAGACGACGACGGAGCGGACGCGTCGGAGTGGATCGTCCGCGACAAGCCGACGATCGGCTTCGACGACATCGCCGGCCTTGAGGACGTGAAGCAGGAAATCCGCCTCAAAATGATCTACCCGTTCCAACACGCCGAACTGGCCAAGCAGTACGGCATCGGCGCGGGCGGGGGCATACTCCTCTACGGTCCGCCCGGCACGGGCAAGACCATGATCGCCAAGGCTGTCGCCTGCGAGATCGACGCGACGTTTTTCCTCGTCAGCCCGGCCCAGATCATGAGCAAGTGGGTGGGCGAGGCCGAGCAGAACATCCGCAAACTTTTCGACGCCGCCAAGTCCGAACCGACGGCCGTTATCTTCCTCGACGAGACCGACGCCCTGGTACCCCGCCGCCAGTCGGACAGTTCGACGGTGATGCAGCGCGTTGTGCCGCAAATCCTTCAGGAGTTGGAAGGGTTTGATCGCAAGGCCGAACGAGCGCTATTATTCATCGGGGCGACGAACAGGCCGTGGATGCTCGACGAGGCCGTGATGCGCCCCGGTCGGCTCGACGCGCGGGTGTACGTGCCGCTGCCCGACGCTCCGGCGAGGTACAAGTTACTGGAGATTTACTTCAACGGACGCCCGCTCGCGGACGACGCGGACTTCGGCGTGCTGTGCGATCGGCTGGTCGGCTACAGCGGGGCGGACATCAAGGCCATCGCCCAGCAGGCGGCGGAGAGACCGTTTTTGGAAGCGATCGGCGGACAGGCGGCACGGGCGATCTCGCAGGCGGATATAATGGCGGTCATTGAAGAGACCAGACCGTCGGTGCATCCGTCGGACCTGGTTCGCTACGAAAAGTTCGCAAGGGAGGGGAAATGAAGAATGGCGAATGACGAATTAAGAAGATCGTATCGGAGTGACTTCGTTGGATGATTCTTTCGATCTTCGACATTCATCATTCGACATTCACGACCGCCCGTCGCTTGCGCTCCGGGTTCGGATTGGGTCCGCGACGTTGAAACCGGCGCGCTTCGCACGGGGGAATCGAGGTGCACCATGTTGACCGCCAAGTTTGATCCTCAATCGTTCTTTCAGCGGACGGACAACGTCGCGTTGCACGTGCCCGCGGCGGAGCTGTTCAGTCTGCTCAAGCGCAGTCTCGATTTGCCGCCGCAATGGGCGGCGCTGGTTGGCCGAACGACGGGCGACCAGACGATCGTACCCGTGGGCGGCGTCATCGAGGGCGACGGCGTCGAGGACATTCTCTTCGTCCGCACGTCCGCGGTTGACGTGGTGCTGAGCGAGGACGGCGTCGTCTCGAAAGACGGGTTCACTTGCGCGGCGACGATCCGACTTCGCGTCGGTCTGATTGCGGAGCGCGGCGAGTTGCAGTCGTTCCTGCGGACGGTCGTCGGGAGCAGGCGCGTCGTACAGGCCGAGGGGTTGGCTCTGTATTTCCAGCCTGCGATTCGCTGCGCGCTGGCGAAGTTCGCGGCCGATCAGGACGCCGACCGGCTCGTTGAATCGCGAATCACGGAGGCATCCGCACAGGCAGTCCTGACGGCGCTTGAGCCGTTGTGCTTCGCGGCGGGGTTTACGTTGGAACGCGCGCCGTCGGTGAAGTTCGAGTCGGATGCGTTCCACGAAGTTCAGAAGGCTCGCGAGCAGGCGGCCGCTCGTCGGGCTGAGCATGAAGCCGCGCAACAGGTGGACGAAGCGCTGCAGAAGGCGCGGACGGAGCACCTCGATCAACTTGCGGGACTACTGGGGCGGCTGCGCGAGATGGCGTCGGCGTCGCCGGACGTGGAACTGCCCGAACTGATCCGCACGTTTTCGGAGAGGCAGCGCGGGGAGCTGTATGAAGCCCTCTTTGCGGCGGAGACGCCTGCGACACGGACGCAGTGGATCGTCGTGGCGGCGGGCGACGAACTGATCTTCTTCGACGGCCATAGGCCGAACGAGCCGGTGCGGCGATTGCGGGTCGGCGGCGCCGCCGGTCCGGCGCGGTCGGTGCAGTCCCCCACCCCAAGGGGTGGGGCACACGCCGACCCCCCTCGGTCCCCCCTTGGCAAGGGGGGAGGCGCCGCGGGACCGGAGGCTTGCGGCTCGGATGTATTGTGGGTGGGAGCGGCGACGGGCGTATATCGCTGGCCGATCGACCGGGCGGCGCCGGACCTGACCTTGCTTGCCGAGGCATCGACGGGCGTTCGCGGCGGTTTCAACGCGGCTGCTATCGCGGACGACCGCATCGTCGCGACGCACTCGGAGCTTGGCGTTTGCGAGTGGGATTTGCGTGAGTTGACTTCCGGGCGGCGTCGCTTCGAGTCCCTGACCCGCGGGGCGAAGGCCGTCCGAAACGCGGCGTCTTTCGAGGGCGATGTGCTCTGCTCAATCGACGATCGCATCGTCCGCTGGCCGGTCGATGGCGCGGATGATCGACCGCGCGTCATCTACACGGGCAGCGGATCGGTCATCACCGCGGCAGCCGTCGCGGCGGACGGCGTCTTCGCGGGCAACAGCGACGGCGACATTCTGTTTTGGCCTAACCATCGGACGACCGATCCCGAGATGCTGCATCGCGGGATGAAACGAGCCGCCGAGTCGGTTTGGCTGATGTATACGCACGGCGTGCGGCAATTGGTCTTTAGCGATACGTCGCATCGGGTGCATGCGCGGGTGATCGGCGACAGCTTCGCATGTCATTACGAAGCCGGCGGGCAGACATTGCGACGGGTCGAAGTCGCGCCCGACCTCATTGTTGCAACCAACGACCTTCGCGACCGGCTGATCTGCTGGACGCCGGGCAAGCCCGAAAAACCCTCCGCCGTCATCAACGTCGCGGCCATGACCGGGCGGAGCATTCAGGACGTTTGCCTGGTTCCACGTGCGTAACGCCAGGGCGTCTGCGTCCGCGCCTCGACGATTCCATTTTTACTTTCCGATTGGTCGATGCGCGCGTACCATGGCGCACATGGGATTTCGGCGGGCGCATTTTTCTCTTGGGCGGTTGATGGCTCTTGCAATTCCAGGCGCGCTTGTGGCGGCGTCCGTCGCGGCGTGGGACGGTCTTGCGGACCACACAAAACCGCGGCGGATCATCGCGATGGCGCCGAACTCGGCCGAGGTGGTCTGTGCGCTCGGTGCGTGCGAACGCATCGTCGGCGTCAGCAAGTTCTGCGTCTTTCCCGCGGAACTCAAGGAGCGCCCGCTGATCGGCGGTCTGTACGACCCCGACCTGGAGAAGATCATCTCGCTTCGACCGGACCTGCTCATCACGCGCGGACGAAATGAATCGCTGGAACGCGTCTGCGAACAAATGAAGGTCCCGATCTATCACGACGAGACCGACACGCTGGCGGGCATCGAAAAATGCGTGCGCGAACTCGGCAAGATGCTCGATCGCGACGATGCCGCTGAAAAACTCGTCGGCGATTTTCGCTCGCGGCTCGACGCGATTCGCGCGCGAACGCGGAACAAGACGAAGCCTCGCGTGATGCTGACCGTCTCGCGCCAACCGGACCGTCTCGCAAATATCCTGACCACGGGGCGAGGCACCTTTCTCGACGAGATGATCGACATCGCGGGCGGGGTCAACGTGTTTGGCGATATCGATATGATCTATCCCGAAGTCAGCGCCGAGGCGATCATCGCGAAACAACCGCAAGTCATCATCGAGCTGATACCGGAGGTCAAATTGACCGACGAGCTGGAATCGAGAATGCGCGAACAATGGCGGCGGCTCGGCTCGATTCCCGCCGTCACGGACGACCGCGTGTACTTCCTCACTGATGATAACGGCCTCATTCCGTCGCCGCGCTATGTCGAATTCGTCGAAAAAGTTTCGCGGCTCCTCCACTCCGAGGGTGACCGCTGATGTCGGATCGACCCACCCTGATGGTGCTTCGTCTCGTTCGATACGGCTTCGCGGGTCGGGCGGATTTTCTTGGTCCGATCTCGCTTCGCATCGGGCGGGGCGAGTGCTGGGCGATCGTGGGACCCAACGGCGCCGGCAAGAGCACGCTGCTTCGCCTGTTGGCCGGGCTGCTCAAGCCGCGCAGCGGGGAAATAGAATTCGAAGGAAAGCCACTCGGTCGACTTACGGCGCGCGACCGGGCACGGCGGATCGCATTCCTGCCGCAACAAATGTCCGGCGATCTGGATTTTCGCGTGGACGATTTGGTGCTGATGGGCCGCTATCCGCATCGTTCGCTGGCTCTGTTCGAGTCGGCGGAGGATCACCGGATCGCCGAGCAGGCCATGGCCCGGACGCAAACGCTGGCATTCGCCGATCGTCTCATCACAACTCTTTCGGGTGGAGAGGCGCAGCGCGTGCATCTCGCCGCCGCCCTGGCTCAGCAACCGGCGCTTCTGCTTTTGGACGAGCCGACGGCCTCGTTGGACCTGCAACATCAACTGGCGGTCTTCGACATTTTGCGGGGGCAGGCGGTGGGCGGCGGGCCGACGGTCGTGGTGGTGACGCACGATGTGAACCTGGCCGCGCGCTTTTGCACGCACGTTCTCTTGCTGAATGACGGAAAAGCGGTGGCATCCGGGCCGCCGGGCGATGTGCTTACGCCCGCCGTGCTCGAGCCGGTCTACGGCGTGACGCTGACCGCACTGGCGTTTCCGAACGATCCGGCGCGGCGCTGGTTGGTGCCGCGACATGACACTCGAGTGACGGCGCCATGACCCCTCGCCACGCCACGCCCCTGACGCCGCGCGGATTCGTGGTGCGTTTGGCAGGTGCCGCCGGAATCCTGCTGCTTCTCCTCGCGTTGAGCCCCGGAATCGGCACGGAATCGGCCTCCTTCGGTTGGTGGGACGCGTGGCGATCGCGACTGGGCATCGCAATCCCCGCCGGCGAATTGATCGGCCGGCCGCTTGTCGATCGCGACGGCGACGGACGCATTTCCGACGAGGAGCGCGACGGATTCGCGGAACTCGCCCGCACCATCGGCTTCGGCCAGCGCTTCGCGCGGTCGCTGCTGGCATTGCAGGTGGGCGTGACGCTTGCCCTCTGTGGTGCGACGTTTCAGGTTCTCTTTCGCAATCCGCTCGCCACACCCTATACGCTGGGCATCGCCAGCGGCGGTTCGCTCGGGGCGCTGATCGCGCTGCGTCTCGGGTGGGTCGCCACGCTGCTGGGCGTATCGACCATCGCCTCGGCGGCGTTCGTCGGGGCAATGCTCGTCGTCGCTCTCGTCTTCGTCATTGCCCGAGGGTCTCGACGAATTACCTCGAACGAGCTGTTGCTTGCCGGCGTAACGCTGGGATTATTCTGCTCGGCGATGATGATGTTCGTGACAGCGGTGTCGAACGAACGTGAGACTTTCTTCATTGTGCGCTGGATGATGGGTTCGCTCGATCCGGTGCGGACGGTCGAGGGGGCGTTGCTGCTGCCGCTTGTTGTTCCCGCGTGGATTGTGCTGGTCGCGGGCGGGCGGGCGCTCAATCAATATCGGCTGGGCGACGAGCTCGCCGCGGCCCGCGGCGTCAATGTGGCGGCGCTCCAGGGTGTTTGCGTCCTTGTGTGTACGGTCGCGACGGCGGGCGTGGTTGCGCAGTGCGGGCCGATCGGTTTCGTGGGACTCGTCGTGCCGCACATCGTCGCGCTGCTGGTCGGGTCGGACTGTCGGATTCTTCTGCCCGCATCGGCTCTGGCGGGCGGCGCGTTTCTGATCCTTTGCGATTGGGCGTCGCAGGTGGCGATGCGCGTCGCCGGCGCATTGACCGGCCGCCAACTCGGCAGCGCGACGCTCCCGATCGGCGTCGTGACGGCCATCGTCGGCGTGCCGATCTTTCTCTTACTCCTGCGAATGCGACGACGGTGCTGAGGCTGTCCAACAGAACCCCAAGCGCCAGCGCGGGGTCGGGCGTTCGGCCCGTCGCTCGCGCTCCGGGTTCGGATGAGTTTTCTAAGGCTCAAGGAGTGATCGACCGGTCATCGCGTCGAGTTTGGGGAGTTCGAGCATTTCCAGCAGCGTCGGAGCGATGTCCGCGAGCCGTCCGCCGCCGCGAAGTCGCCGCCCTTTGTATCGTTCGTCGGCGACGATCAATTCAACGTCATAGGTCGTATGGGCCGTGTGCGGACCGCCGGTCGCGGGGTCGATCATCTGCTCGCAGTTGCCGTGATCGGCGGTGATGATGAGTCCGCCGCCGCGAGCGTGAACGGCGTTGCAGATCTTTCCGACGCATTCATCGACGGTTTCGACGGCGCGGACCGCAGCCGAAAGGTTTCCCGTATGCCCGACCATATCACCGTTGGCGAAGTTGAGCACGATCAGATCGTCAATGCCCGTGGCGATGCGGTTGAGCATGCCCCTCGTCACCTCAAACGCCGACATCTCGGGTTTTTGATCGTACGTCGTCACCTCTCGCGGCGACGTGAGCTTGCAGCCCCTCCTCGTAGGCCGTCATGGTCACGAAATGCACATCGAGCTTCGGCCCGCGATCAAATCACAACATCGCGCCGTCGACGCCTTTTCCCCATCGACGGAAATTCGTCGTACACAAACGCCTTCGCAAGCTCTCCCGGGCGGTCCCCGCCGATGGGCTGAAACGCTTGAATAGCGTGGATGGCTGCCCCAAACGGGCCTGAATTGGCGCAAGCAATCCGTTCGTGTATGCTTCGTCAACACGGGCCAGTTGGTGGCCTTGAACAACCGAGACCCTGCAAGTTATGGTATGCTGCCAGAATTGAGATGTATTCATGAGAAGACTTATTTTAGTCCGGCATGGTCAAAGTGTTTGGAACGACGAGAATCGGTTTACGGGTTGGACAGATGTAGATTTATCCGCCAATGGTATTCGGGAGGCACGTGAGGCAGGTCAAATCTTGCTGGGTAAGCAATTCACGTTCGACATAGCCTTTACGTCGGTACTCAAGAGAGCCATTAAGACGCTTTGGATAATACTCGAAGAAATGGATTTAATGTGGATCCCGGTACATAGGAGTTGGCGATTGAACGAGCGTCATTATGGTGCACTGCAGGGCTTAAACAAAGTAGAAACGGCGAAAAAATATGGATTCGAGAAGGTACATATTTGGCGGCGAGGGTACAAGACAAAACCTCCAGCCTTAAGTGCAAACGAACAGCTGCATATGAAAAAGGACGCTCGCTATGCTAATCTCTTGCCGTCGGACATTCCTTCGTGCGAGTCATTGTATGATACTGAACAAAGAGTGATGCCTTTCTGGCAAGACTCTGTTGTGCGGGAACTCTCAGCTGGAAGGTGTGTCTTGATCGCAGCCCACGGATCGAGCTTGCGCGCATTAATAAAGCACCTTGATGAAATCCCGGACGAAAAGATCGAAGACCTTAACATCCCGACGGGTATTCCTCTCATCTATGAGCTAGATGAACGGACGAACAAGCCCATTAAACATTACTATCTTGGTGATTCTGCGAAAATCGCGTCTGCTATAAAGAGCGTAGCTGAACAATTGCTTCCTGACGCTTCTCTGAAAACGAAGGAAAAGGGTCACAAGTAAAATGAATCGCGACGATCCGGCTCTAAAGGGCCGGTGATAGAAAAAGGAAATGCCCTTGGAATGTATCCGAGAATTGCATGATGTCCTGTTCGACGATGCGCCCCGCGCCGATGTTCTGGTGGCCTACCTCGCTGTTGCCCATCACGCCGTCGGGCAGACCCACGTCGTAGCCGCTGGTATGAATTTGCACGTGCGGGTACGTCGCCATCAAACGGTCGTCGACGGGTTTGCGAGCAAGATGGACGGCGTTGGCGTGGTTCCACTCTGGGTATGGATTGGCCCCCCATCCGTCGCGGATGATGAGAACGATGGGACGGCGCGCGGACCTTTGCAACTATTGATCCCCCCCGAATTGCCAATTGCCGATTGCCAATTGCCAATTAAGCAACCAACGCCGCAGTGGGGCCGATTGGCAATTGGAAATCGGAAATCGACAATTCACTTGATTTGTCCCGCGTAGACCTCAAGCTCCTGCTCGAAGTTCCGCATTTTGATATGGAACAACTTCTCGGCAATCGTGTGGTCGCAGACGCTGTCCTCCTGAGACATCTGCACCTGCCCGGCGTCGAAGCGAAACAGGCCCAGGCGGGGGACGATCATCTCGGCCAGACCCATCACCGGCGTACTCAGCAAGGCGGCGGCCTTGGCGATCGGCACGGGTTGCGAAACCAGCGGCTTCCAACGCTTCGCCCCCGGCATCAACGCGCGACAGGCGTTGTACATCTCGATCCACGAGTAGGCGCGGGGGCCGCCGAGCGGAATGATCTTGTCGATCGTCTCCGGCTCGAACAACGATTGCACGAAGCAGTAGGCCACGTCCTTGACCGACACCGGCTGGAGCCTTCCCGTGCCGCTGCCGAAGTAGGGTACGATCGGGGGTATGAGTCCGCACATAAACCGCTTCATCAGTTGCATGAACTCGCCGCCGGGACCGTGAATCACGCTGGGCCGGAAAATAGTCCAGTCCAATCCGCTTCCGCGCACATATTCCTCGGCGGACCACTTCGTCTTGTGATACATCGCAACAGCGTCCGGGCGAGTGCCCAGGGCTGACATGTGGACGTAACGGCGGATGCCCGCGTTGCGGACGGCGTCTACGACGTTTTTCGTGCCCCTGACGTGGACGCGATGAAACGTCTGCCCGCGCAGACGCCTTGCGATGATGATGCCCACGAGGTGAATCGCAGCCTGACTCAGTTCAGCCGAATGGCGAAGCGCTTTTTCATCGCCGAGATCGCCGACGACGGTGACGAGCCGTTGCGGATCGACCTCGCGATGTTGGTTGTAGAGCTTTTCGGTCGAGCGGACGAGGCAGACGGGCGTCAGTCCGCGGGCGAGCAATTCGCGGACAACGCCCCGCCCGACGAACCCCGTCGCGCCGGTGACCATGACCTGTTTGATTTCGGGCGACTCGCTCATATCGGCCTCCCGTGCCGCTATCGGCAAACCGACCGAAAGGAATCCTAAGATTGATCGGAGACAGCGTAAAGTCGCAAGCCTTCAAAAACGCGCGTATAGATTTGCCTGACAGCCCGTTGAAAAAGTGTAGTCCCGGCGCGCCGGGACCCCTTGCGGGCGGCGCAAGATGTCGTTCCGCGTCACCCACGAGGGGTGACGCTACATTGATTCGTGAGTAATCCGTGTTTTTCAACCGGCGGTGAGGCTCCGCGCCGGCTGAAGCCCGCAGACTCAGTGGGCGTGACACGTTCACCCCTCAAGCATCGAAGCGATTTCCTCGGGCGGGGTGGCCCATATTGCAGCCGTATCGCAATGTGGGGCCATGAATAATCGTGCGTCATCGCGTTCCAACGGTCCCACAAATCACCACCGGATGGGCCAGGCCTTGTCCCAATCCATCGCCAATACGGAGTCATCGCCCCATTCATAGTACCGATAACTGCTCCACGGCCAATCCGCGGCCCGCCCCACCAGTCGCCGAGTCAGGGGATTCTTGTGACAGTAGTTCAGTTTTTCGAGCAAGGTTTCCCCGCGATCCACGTTGAAGTCATACCCTCTCGTCTGCCAAAACGGTTGTCGCGCCGCCAGCCAACGCGACAACGGGGCGGACCACAAACCGGTTTGCCCCGATGCCAGAGCCTGGAGCCTTTTCTTGCCGGCCACGGCGATGAATCTCTTGTAAGCGTGCAAGAGGGTTGAGACAGGAATGGGCCGCAACTCGCCCCGCGGGTGGGGGTAAAGTAGCAGATGCACATGCTCGGGCATGATGACGTAGCCGACCACGCAGATCCGAAAACGCACCTGTAAGTGTTTCAGCCCGTCCACGGCAATTTGCTTGATGGAATCGTGCCAGAAAAAGCCCAGGCGGCGATAGCACGAAAAGGTCAGGAAGTGGGTGTGTCCGGGAACGTCATAACGATGAAGGCGCGTGGGCATGAATGAATGGTGTCCCGTTCGGCGGCGGTTGGGAAGTGGGCCGGGTGAAAGGCAGAGGCGCGGGGAATTCATGGCCCCACGTTGGATACGGCCCAACGTGGGCCACCCCGACCGAGCAGGCTTTCAGCCTGCGACACTATCCCTCGAGCATCGAGGAGATTTCTTCGGTCGTGGGGGCTGCGGGGATGGGGCGGATGGGTTCGTTGCGCTCGTCAAGTCGCAGCACGCGGGGCTTGTGTTTGCCTTCGCGCACCTCTGATTCCTCAAGCCAGCAGAAGGACATGATGATGATGCGGTCACCGACACAGCCATGCCTCGCGGCCGCGCCGTTGAGAATGATCCGCCGCGAGCCGAAAGGTTCGGGAATGGCGTAGGTTTCGAGTCTCACGCCGTTGTTGATGTTGGTGACGAGGATTTTTTCGTAGGCGTAGAACCCAACGGCCTCCATCAACTCGATATCGATGCCCAGGCTGCCCTCGTAATGCAGGTCGGAATGGGTGACGCACGCCTGGTGCAGCTTGGATTTGAGCAGTTCGATTCTCATGGCAGCCGGTTCCATGCAAAAAAGCCCGATTCGGCGACGGAACGCCGACTCGGCGCCGCCCGTCGCAAACTCGCCCGGCATCCATGCGGCGCGTGATCGGATTCATCGTCCGACCACCGGATTGTCACATCCCCGACGCCGATTGTCAATTGCGACAAGCTTCGACACCGACATCGGGATGCGTGACAGTTTCGGCGACAAGGTTGAGCGCCTCGAAGAGGCGCAGGATTGTCCCGGCGTACCGGGACGGAACCCGTGGATATCCG
>ERZ1292633.817-Hain-H41-02um-R1-817-length-34920-cov-6_pt1 | contig 34920 bp, 29 predicted proteins | sample MGYA00564406_ERZ1292633 | MGnify/ENA primary metagenome ERZ1292633 (study PRJEB36523, sample SAMEA6512639) | groundwater metagenome | collected 2019-01-08 | study: AquaDiva: Metagenomics assemblies of 32 groundwater samples
CTTCGGGGATCGGGGGTGCGGCACCGGCCAGCGCGAGCTGAATCGCCACGGCAGCTGTCTGCAGGGCCAGCTGCGGGCTCTCACTCGCGGCGGCCGCTGCCTGAGCTCGCTCGACGGCGACTCGCGCCTCAGAAGCGCGACCGAGGCCGGCGAGTGCGCGTCCCTGCGCGAGAGCCAGCTGGGTGGAGAATTCCGGGGCGCGGTGCGGCGGAGTCTCCGCGAGCAGACTTTCAACCTCTTCCAGCGCGGCTCGCGGCTCGCCGGACTCGAGCGCCAGCCGCACGCGGGCCGCGCGGCTCTCCTCGATTTTTCCCCGCCGCCCGAGCTCGGTCCGGATGGCTAGCGCGGCCGCGAGGCGCTGTCTCGCCACTTCGGTCTCGCCCGCCTCGATGGCCAATTCTCCCTGAGCCGCGAGGACGTTGGCGGCGACCGCCCGACTGTTGGTCTCGGCCGCGAGGCGCGCCGCTTCCTCGAAGTGGCGGGCCGCCTCGACGAGGACCCCCCGATCCAGCGCGACCCCGCCCAGCGCCATGAGGACCGCCGCCTCACCCGACTTCAATCCAAGCTCCCGCTTGAGCCGCAACGCCTCTTCGAGATGGACGGATGCGCGGTCGAGATTCCCAAGTTGACGCTCGATGGCTCCAAGATTCAGCAGCGCGTCGGCGGTGCCGCTCTTGTCGCCGAGCTCGCGCATGACGGCGAGCGCCGCGTCGACCTCGTTTCTCGCCGCTGAGAATCGCCCCTCTTCCGCACGCACCGCCGCCAGGTTGTTTCGCGCATAGGCCGTGCCTCTCCGGTCGTCGATCTCGGCGAGTACGGCGAGCGCCTCGGAATAGAGCTCGCGAGCGGTCGCGAGCTCGCCGAGATTGCGGGCGAGCACGGCGAGGCCGTTGAGGGTTCGCGCCACGCCGTCGCGATCGCCGGCCTCGCGGTAGCTGCGCAGAGCCTCCTGGTTGGCGGCTCGCGCCAGCACAAGCTCGCCGCGATCGAAGAGCGCGCCCGCCGCAACGGCGAGCGCCGACGCCTCACCGACCCGGTCACCGGCGGCGGCGTAAAGCGAGCGCGCTTCCGCCGCGGCCGCCTCCGCTTCGGCCGGCTTGCCCAATCTGCGCAAAGCCTCGGCTTCTCGAACGCGCGCCTCGGCCACGAGGAGCGGCGCCTCCATTTCCCGCGCCTTGAGCGCCGCGCGAACCGCAGCCTCCTGCTGGCGGTGAAAATCCGAAGCGGCGAGTGCCGCGGCGGCCTCGGCGAGGTCGATCTGAGGATTGTCGCGGTCGGGTTCGGGGAGCTCGCGCAGCGACGCGAACGTGGCGAGCGCCAAGTCGGACCTGCCGCCTTCGAGCTGCGCTCGGCCGAGCTTCAGACCATACTCGAGGTTGTCCGGGAAAGCGGCCCAGAGCTTGCCGTAGATCTCGGTCGCGCGCTGCCAGTCGCGACGAAGCTCGGCGGCGAGCGCCTCGACGACGAAGCGCTCTTCGGGCGGAAGCTCACGTCCGAGCGCCAGCGCTTCCTCGGCCTCCTTCTCGGCGCGGAGCTCGAACCCGAGCGCCGACCAGCTACTGGCGAGCGCGGCTCGAATCATCGGGTTCGTCGGTTCGGCCGTCTTTGCCCGTTCGAGCAGATCGAGCGCCGTCTGGGGTTCGAAGGTGCGCAGCTTGAGCAGCCCTTCCGAGTAGAGGCGGGCGGCGCGCGGATTCCGGGGAGTCACTTCGCTGCCCTTCGAGCCGGCACGTCGCTCGACTCCACCCAACAGCTGCCGAAGCCGGACTCCGACCCGCGTCACGAGATCGAAGAGTTGCTGCTCGCCGCCCGATTCGACAGCTTCCCCGATGGTCTCTCGCTTCCAGGTGTCTTCCACGCGAACTGCCAGCCGAACGCTTGCCGCCGGTGCCTTTCCAAGGATGGTGAAGGAGCCCGCCACGACATAGTCGGCGCCAAGCCGACTCTTCAGCCGCGAGAGCTTTTCGGCCGACAGCTCGTCGCTCGCGCCCAACGCGAGGTCGACGCCCGCCCGCGCCACGGCGTCGCCGGAGACTGTTCTCAAGCCTTCGCCGGCGCGCAGCTCGGAGGCGACCATCTCGGCGAGCGCCACCGAGAGCCAATCGAACTCTTCCCGCTGCGCCAGATTGCGGAACGGCACCACCGCCACGGCGCGCCGGACCTCGCCGGCCTCGCCCAGGGGCGACTCGAGTGAGGTTCGGATTCGCACCACCGCCTGCACCAGGGCAAGAAGGAGCGCGATCGAGAGTCCGGCCAGGAGCCAGATCTGCCGCCGCCTCCGCGGCGGCGCCGCGGGTTTCGAAGCGGCGCTCACCGCGGGCACATGGGTGGTGGTTCCGACGGTCAGGTTCTCGGGGGTCCCAGGAGCGCCCGCAAGCGCCTGCCGAGCGTCTCGAATCGAAGAGAAGCGATCCTCTGGACGTCTCGCAAGACAGCGCCGGATCACCTGGACCCAGACCGGATCGAGCCCGGGCACCGCCTCTTCGGGCGACGGCGCGGCCTGTGTCAGGCGCTTCACCGCGGTGGCGAGCGGAGTGTCGCCGGCGAACGGCAGCCGGCCCGTGACCAGCTCGAACATCACGACGCCCAGGGCATATTGGTCGATCGAAGGCGTGATGGCGGCGCCTTCGACCTGCTCCGGCGCCATGTAGGCCGGCGTGCCCACGGCGGCGTCGGCGACAGTGACGCGAGCCGCGAACTCGTCGTACTCGACACCACGGGCGACGCCGAAGTCGGTGACCACGACGCGGATCTCGCCGCCGCTCGGCACGAGAAAGACGTTCTCGCTCTTGAAGTCGCGATGCACCACACCCGCCGCGTGCGCTGCGGTGAGCGCCTCCATCATCTGCGTGACGAGTGGCAGCGCCTCGGAGGGTTCGAGCGGTCCGCGCCGTTTCAGGAGCTGCGCAAGGGTCTCGCCGTCGAGAAGCTCCATCGAGAGAAAGATCACGGATTCGCCGTCCAGCCAGGTGTGATAGCCGACGTCGTAGATCCGGCAGACGTTAGGGTGGGTGACGCGGCGGGCGAGATGTATCTCGCGCTTGAATCGTTCGACGGCGAGATCGTGGCGCGCTTCCCGCGGATGGACGGTCTTGAGCGCGACGGTCTGTCGGAGCTCGAGGTCTTCCGCCTCGTAGACCTCGCCCATGCCGCCCCGGGCGATGAATCGCGTGATGCGATAGCGCTCCGCGACAAGCTCGCCGGAGCGAAACTGATTCAGCTCGGCGTCGCCCAACGGGCGGGTCGGGTGACTTGGCGGCTGGCTCAAGGAAGCGGTAGAGGGGGCGCCCGCGGGTGTCGCAGGAAGGCCGCCAACGCGGGGAGAAGCTTCCGTCGCCGTCGCCCCCGGCAAAGTAGCGCCCGATCGTCGCGCATAGCGAGCGCCGCAGCCCGGACAGACCAGCGTCGCGGTCGGCGACAGCGTAGCCTCCGGTGGAATCGGTATCGGAGCGCCGCATCGGCGACAGTCGAGCTTCATGACGATGGCGCGCGCGACGCGGGCGCTGGGCCTGCCCCAGCGCTCCGAGCCGCACTCGACCTCCCGGGAGTTGGCCGCCGAATCTTAACGTGGAAATCCGCTCAGGGTGTGGCCGCCGCCGGCTCCTCCGCGACGGCGCGCGCCAGGTCCTCGCGCAGTCCGATCGAGCTCTCGCTGGAAACCGTCCGCCGCACCAGAATGTCGACCGGTGTCGCGGGAGCACCGTAATACGCGGCATTGCGTTCGACGGCGGGCCGGATGGCCGTGCCGGCGAGAGCGGCTCCCGCGTAGAGCCCCTTGGAGCGGACGAAAGCCACGATCGAGGCACCGAGTTGTTCTCCGCTACCGCCGCCGATTGGCCCGGCGGCTACAGCCACCTCGGCGCCCAGCTCGAAGCGAGAGCTCAAGAAACCGTCGAGCGCTGCCTCGTTGGTCACCACCAGGATCAGCTCCGAGCGATCGCCACCGACCTGGAGGCCGAGGGAGGCACCCCCGAGATTGTAGAAGGCGGGTTCGCCCCACGTGCCCGTTTCCGGATCGCGCGCCACGAGCACGCCGACGCCGCCATGACCGCCGACGATCAGGCCCGCGCGCACGCGCTTGGGCACGATCAGCACTGCGCGCGCCTGCTTCAGGTGAGCGCGAAAGGTCGCTGTCTCGGGATCGACGAGAAATCGAGCGAGCGAGCTGCGCGAGGCTGAGAGAATGCGGGTGGCGCTCTCGGCCGAGGACTCCGCTCGCGACGGTCCGGCGGTCGCCAGAACAAGAATCCAGAGAGGCAGGAAGAGGCGTCTTGAGAGAGTTGTCATGGTGGGCTCCTCGAGCGCCTGCTGTGCAGATCGTGTGCCACGGCGCCCTGCTAGCATCGTTGTGACTTCATGCACATCGCCCTGCTCGGACCGGACCTGTTTCCGGCGTTTCACGACTTCGCGCGAGCCCTCAAGGAGGTCGGCGCTCGCGTCACCGGGATCGGCTCGACGTCAGCCGGACGGCTCCGCGCCGGCCTGAAGCGCCACCTCGATGCCTGGGAGCAGGTGCCATCTCCTTTCGACGGTGCTCTGGTGGCGCGCGCGGTCGCGCGCGCCGCCGCCAGCAAGCCTATTGACCGCCTGGAAACCGTCGAGGAGCGCCTCGTCGAGGCGGCGGCGGCGGCGCGACGAGAGCTTGGCCTTCCCGGCCTGTCGGTCGAGGCTGCGAAGCTCTGCCGCGATAAGCCGGCGATGAAAGAAGCGTTGCGCGCGGCAGGGATACCGTGCGCGGAGTCCGCGGCCGTCGCGTCGATGGCGGAGCTCGAGGCGTTCGTCGAGCGGGCCGGCTTTCCACTTGTGCTCAAGCCGCGGGCCGGTTTGGGCTCGCTCGAGACTTTTCGCGTGGCGGGCCCGGCCGAGCTCGTTCGCGCCGCCGGCCGACTGGGCGTCACGCGCGGTCAGTCCGCGGCGGTCGAGGAGTTCATCGAAGGGCACGAGGGCTTCTACGACACCGTTTCCATCGACGGAGAGCCCCGGCTCGAGTTCATCTCACACTACTATCCGAGCGTTCTCGAGGCGCTGTCGGACCGTCGCATCGCGCCGCAGATCGCGGCGACGAATCGCGTCGAGCTGCCGAGCTACGGCGAGCTCCGCGAAGTCGGGCGAAAGGTCCTCCGGGCGTTCGACATCGGCACCTCCGCGACCCACATGGAGTGGTTCTTTGGTCCCAAGGGCCTCAAGATCTCCGAGATCGGAGCGCGTCCGCCCGGAGAGCGCATCTGGGATCTTTACTGCGTCGGCAACGATCTCGATCTCTACCGCTCGTGGGCGAGCGCCATGGTGCTCGGACGGGTCGAGGATCGCCCAAGCCGACGCTACGCGACGGGTTCGGTGCAGGTCCGACCGGATCGCGAGGGAAAGGTCGTCGCTTACCAGGGGCTCGACGAGGTCCGGAGGCGTTGCAGCGCGGCGATCTTCGCCCACGAGATTCCGCCGCTTGGCAGGAAGACCGTGCCGATCGCGAAGGGATATCTCGCGAACGCCTGGTTCCGAGTGAAGCACGCCGACTATGACGTGCTGCGCGAGACGATGAGCTGGATTGGCCGCACGCTTCGCGTCGAGGCGGGCTGAGCGTCTTTCGGCGACCCGAGCGGCGTTGCCCGCTCGCCGGTGGTGATCAGCCCGGAATCGGTCCGACCGGACCCGGGATCGCGGGCGCCTCGTCGTGCAGGACGTCGCCGAAGGCGGCGCCGAAGATCTCCCAGACGGTCAGGAAGAGCGCCGCGACGATCGGTCCGACGATGATGCCGGGAGCTCCGAAGAGCGTGATGCCGCCCAGCGTGCTCACCAGGATCAGCAGGTCCGGCATCTGGGTGTCGTTTCCGACGAGGCGCGGCCGCAGGACATTGTCGATCGTCCCCACCACCGCCGCGCACCAGATCGCGAGACCCAGCGCGGCGCCGCTGCGCCCGGTCGCCGCGAGATAGATCGCGATCGGTCCCCAGACGAGCGGGGCGCCGACGCCGGGAAGCACCGAAAGAACGAATACGATGGCCGCCCAGAAGGCGGCTCCGCCGACGCCCAGGACCCAGAATGCCAGCCCCGCGAGCGCGGCCTGCACGAAACCCACCACCAGGGTTCCCTTGAGCGTAGCCCTCGCGACGGAGAGGAATCGCTCGACGAGCCGTTCCTTGTCGATCTGCGGCAGCGGCAGGTAGACCAGTACCTGGTCGAGAACCGAGCGGCCGCCGAGGAGAAAGAAGAACATCGCATACAGCAGCACGAACAGGGCGAGCAGCGAACGCAGCGTGCCGCTGGTGAGCGCCGAGAGGCTCACGACGAGGGCGTTGCCGAGCTTCTCGATCGCCGATCCAGCGCGCGAGAAGATCTGCTCGCGGTAGGGCTCGAGATAGCGCAGAGGCGGCGCCACTTCGTAGGCTTTCTTGACGAGTTTCCCCGGCTCCTGCACGGCCTGCTTCACCCAGGGGACGGCGTCCGTCGCGACTTCGATTCCGGCGGCAGTCACAATGCCCACAAAGGCTCCCAGCGGAATGGCGACGGCCAGGAGCAGGAGGAGCAGAGTGAGGGTCGCAGCCAACGCGCGTCGCCCCCTGGCGAACCGCAGGATGCGCTCGAACAGCGGCATCACGAGGCCGGACGCCACGGCGGCGAGCAGGATCGGCATGAGATACGCCCGGATCATGTACAGAAAGATCGCGGAGACGAACAGCGCGAGCACGAGAAGAAAGGCGCGCCGGAACCGGTTCGGTTGACTGGTCATCGGAGCGATTCTAACCACAATGAAGGCGAGAGCGAGTCCGGACTAAGATAGCCGCATGCCGCGCCTGACCAGGATCTACACGCGAACGGGCGACGACGGCTCGACCGCGCTCGGTCTGGGCGAGCGCGTTTCGAAAGACGACCTTCGCGTCGATTGCTACGGCACCGTCGACGAGCTCAACGCGCACCTGGGCGTCGCGGCTGCCGCGGCGCCGTTGTCGTCGCTGGCCGAGCCGCTGGGGCGGATCCAGAATGATCTCTTTCATCTTGGCGCTGATCTCTGCGTGAGCGAAGAGCAGAAGGCGGCGCGACCGCTGCCGCGCATCGAAGAGCGACACGTGCGCTGGCTTGAGGAGCGGATCGACTCTTGGAACGACGAGCTTCCGACCCTTGCCAACTTCATCCTTCCCGGTGGTTCCAGGACGGCTGCTGAGCTGCAGGTGGCTCGAACTGTCTGCCGTCGAGCCGAGCGCCTGGTCGTGGCGCTCGCGCGCCGCGAGCCGATCGGGGAGTGGACCCTTCCCTATCTCAATCGACTCTCCGATGCTCTCTTCGTCATGGCCCGCACGGCGAACCGGCTGGCCGGGGCGAGTGAGCCGCTCTGGAACTCTCGCGCTTGAGCGCTATGCCTGCCCGGGCGGCGGACAGTGGGCGTCGCGGCGCCGCTCGAGATCGGCGACGACGGCGCGCTTGAAACCAGCAGGGCCGCCGGCTTCTCGTGTCCGCTCCTCGCGGTAGGCCGCGATGTCGACCGTCTCGAAGTTCATTCGAATGGTGCGAAAAAGGCGCGGCAGCCGATCGCCCGGAACCTGGACATGATGCAGGCCGCCGCTGTAGGCAAGGAGCATGGGGCCTGACGGGATCGTTTCCAGGATGTCCGCGATCCCGCCGCGCACGGTCATCGGCTGGCCGTTGGAGTCGAGCCCGTTCGCCCGCTTCATCCGCCCCTCGGGAAGGATGATCACCATCGAATCGGGGTCGATTCGCGAGAGGACTTCACGCCAGGTGGAATCCCGCTCGCGGCTGATCGACACCACGTTCGCGGCTAGAAACTTGAAAAACCATCCGACGATCGGCCGTTGGGTGGTTTTCGCCGCCGCCGGGACGACGCCGTGGGAAGCGACACGCCAGATAAAGCGGTGGGGTGCGGCGGCGATGTAGAGCCACTCGAAGAGGCTGGTGTGGTTGAGGAAGCAGAGGACGCGAAAGTGCGACCAGGCGCTCTTCGGCGGCTCGGCGCCGATCCAGCCGATGCGCCGCCGCCAGAATACCGCCGCTAACGAACGGACGATGGCGAGAAAGAAGAAAACGGCGTACTTGCGCAAGGGCAGTGTCGCGCGGCCGTCAGCCGAGGGTCTCGCGGACGACTTCCTCGATCGTGGTAACACCGTCACGGATCTTCTGCAGGCCCGAGGCGCGCAGCGAGATCATGCTGTTCTCGACGGCCTTGCTGCGCAGCTCCACCGCCGAGGCTCCCGAGAGGATGAGCTCGCGGACGTCGTCGTTGATCTCCATCACCTCGTAGAGACCGACCCGTCCTTTGTAGCCGGTGTTCGAACAGCGGTCGCAGCCGCGTCCCTTGAAGAGCTTGACGCTCTTGGCATCCTTCTCGGCGAAGCCGACGTTGACCAGCGCTCCGATCGGAGCTTCGGTCGGCTCCTTACAGGCGCTGCAGATCCTGCGTACCAGCCGCTGCGCGACGATCATGTGCACGGACGTGGCTACTAGAAACGGCTCGATGCCCATGTTCATGAGTCGGTTGATCGACGACGGAGCGTCGTTGGTGTGCAGCGTCGAGAGCACCAGGTGTCCGGTCATGGCGGCCTTGATCGCCACCTCGGCGGTTTCGAAGTCGCGGATTTCTCCGACCAGGATGATGTTGGGATCCTGGCGCAGGAAAGAGCGCAGCGCGGCCGCGAAATTGAGGCCGATCTGCTCCTTCATCTGCACCTGGTTGATTCCCATCAGGTTGAACTCCACCGGATCTTCGGCGGTGATGATGTTGACTTCGGTCGTGTTGATGCGCTGGAGCGCCGAGTAGAGCGTGTTGGTCTTTCCCGAGCCGGTCGGGCCGGTCACCAGGACCATGCCGTAAGGCTTGAGAATCGCCTGCTCGAAACGACGCAGCGAATCGGCCTCGAAGCCGAGCCGCGTCATGTCGAGCATCAGGTTGTCCTTGTCGAGGAGCCGCATCACGATTTTCTCGCCAAAGATCGTGGGCAGCACGGAGACGCGGAAGTCGAGATCCTTGATCCGCTCCTGGATCCGGGTCTTGATCTTGATGCGGCCGTCCTGAGGCAGGCGCTTCTCGGCGATGTCCAGTTTGGCCAGGATCTTGATGCGGCTGGTGATCGCCTCGCGCAGCCGGAGCGGTGGGTGCATCATCTCGTAGAGGATGCCGTCGATCCGGTAGCGGACGCGATAGTCCTTCTCGTAGGGCTCGACGTGGATGTCGGAGGCGCCGCGCTTGATGGCATCGGTGAGAATGATGTTGACGAGACGAACGACCGGAGCCTCTTCGGACTCCTTTTCGAGCATCTCGAGGTCGAGGTCCTGCTCCTCCTCCAGCACTTCCAGAGACGAGTCCGTCGAAGTGTCGGTCAGGTCCTCCATGACCTTCTTGAGCTCGATGGCGTGTGTCGAGCCGTAGTACCTGTCGATCGAAGTGCGCAGGGCCGATTCGGAAGCCACGACCGGATCGACGTTGTAGCCGGTCATGAACTTAATGTCGTCCATCGCGAAGACGTTGGTCGGATCGATCATCGCCAGGGTGATCTTGGCGCCCACTTTGGCGATCGGCAGGATGGTGTACTTCCTGGCCACGTCCGCCGGAATCACCTTGATCACGCTTTCGTCGATCTCGACTCGCGCGAGGTCGATCGCCGGCACGCCGAAGTGCTTGGAGAGGAACTCGACGAGCTCCTTCTCCGAGAGGGCGCCGATTTTCACCAGCGCGGAACCGATGCGGCCGCCCTTGTCCTTCTGCAGGGCGAGGCCCTCGCGCAGCTGATCCTGATCGACCTTGCCGGCCTTGAGGAGGGCGTCGCCCAGGCGATTGCTCATCTCGTGGACTGCCTTTCGCCGCCAGTCGCGGACACAAGTGCGATGCGACTGAGAGTGTAACAGCGGCCGGAAAAACGGGTCAATGAAAGCGCGCTCCGAGCGCTAGGGAAGGGCGCGGATGCGCGCGATGAGATCGCTGGTGTTGTGGTCCTTCGGGTCGCCCACGAGCGCGGTGCGGCCGCCGTAGGTGCGCACGGTCTCGAACTCCGGAACGCCCTGCGGACTTCCGTAGTCGGGTCCTTTGCAGTGGATATCCGGCCGCAGGTCCGCGAGCAGCGAGGCTGGACTCGGCCCCGAGAAGATCACGACGAAGTCGACGGGAGCGAGCGCCGCGAGCAGCTCGGCGCGTTCGGCGGCCGGAACGACCGGCCGGCCGGCGCCCTTGAGCGCCGCGACGGAAGCGTCGTCGTTGACCGCGACCACCAGCAGATCTCCCTCCGCCTTCGCCGCCTGCAGGTAGCGCAGATGGCCGACGTGAAGCAGATCGAAATGGCCGTTCGCGAGAGCGATCCTCCGCCCCGCCTGCCGTTCCGGACGCAGCCGCTCCGCCAGGGCTTCGCGGGTCAGGATTTCGCCCACCGCATCTCCTTGAGCGGCCTGAGGTCGGAACGGATCGCGAGGCGGAGCTCATCGGGGGAGACCGTAGCGGTCCCCATCTTCATCACCACGACTCCGCCGGCGTAGTTCGCGAGCAGCGCTGCCTCCAGCGGCGACGCGCCAGCGGCGAGCGCGAGGGCGAAAGTCCCGATCACCGTATCGCCGGCGCCGGTGACGTCCGCCACCTGGTCGGTGCCGTGCACCGGGATCCGAGTCGCTCCCTGCGCGTCGAACAGCGACATGCCGCGACTGCCGCGGGTGACGAGCAGAAAACGCGCGTCGAGGCGTCGGCGAATCTCATCGCCGGCGCGGGCGTCGTCACCGCCGGCGTCGTCCAGCGGGCGGCCGAGGAGCGTTTCCGCCTCCTCCTCGTTGGGGGTCGCGCCGTCGACCCCGCGATAGGCGGCGAGCCGAAAGCGGCTGTCGACGAGGACGACGCCCTCGGGTCCGACGGCGGAGCGCGCCGCGGCGACGAGCTCCGGGGCGACGGTGCCGTAGCCGTAGTCGGAGAGAATCGCGACGCGCGCATCGCGCGATTCACCGATGCCGCGCTCGAGCCGTTCGAGCTCCGCCGCCGAAAGGCGAGCCTCCACCTCGCGGTCGAAGCGCACGATCTGCTGCTTGATGCCGGTAGGGAAGCCGGCGAGGATCCGTGTCTTGGTCGGCGTCTGGTAGCCGGCGCGGACGAAGATGGCATTCGTGTCGACACCGCGCTCCTCGAGCGCACGCTTGAGCTCAACGCCGGAAGCGTCGTCGCCGATCAGGCCGTGCGTTCGAGGGTTGCCCCCGAGCGCTCGAACGCTGACGGCGGCGTTCGCTCCGCCGCCCGGCACCAGGCTCTCGCCGGACCAGCGCAGGATCAGCACCGGAGCTTCCCGCGAGATTCGTTTCGGGATTCCAGTCACGAAGCGATCCGCGACCAAGTCAACGAGCATCAAGATGCGCCGGCCCGCCATGGCATCGACGAGCGCGAGGAGACGTTCCTCGGAAACCGGGACGGAGGCGCGCGAGATCATCCGGACCGCCTCATTCTGTCAGAGCCGGACTTGCGTCCCGGCTCCCGTGCGAGCAGGCGCAGCTCGAACGGATACTCCGGCCGGTGAAAACGGGCTACTTCGCGATAGAAGCCGTAGAGCTCCTCGTCGGCGAGGAAGAAGGCGAGAAAGGAATCGTGAAAGTTCGGATTGTCGAGCAAGTAGTCAGGCGGGTCGAGCCGTAGCACTTCGCCGACCCGGCCTTCGCGGCGCGCCGCGAGAATCGCCGGATTGACCAGGCCCACGAGGTCAACGACCCGGCGATCGGAGAAGTACGCAAGCGCTCCGATCTCCACCGCGGCGACGGACGCTGCGGGTGGTGAGATGCGCGCCAGCTCGAGGGCCGCGTCGCGATGAACGCGGAGTCGCGGATCGGGAGGAACAGCCCAGTGATCGCGCCAGAAGCGAACGGTTGAGGAGGAGGCCGGTAGAAGCAGGAGGAGTGGGATGGCGAATGCGACGGGTCGCGCCACGGGCGGCAGGGCGGCGAACAGGCGCCCGCGGAGGAGCCGGTGCTGAAGCGCCGGGGCGCCGATCGCGACGAGCGCCAGCAGACAGACGAAGGTCGCGATCTGGTACCAGGGTGAAAACGGAACGCCGACCAGATGGTAAAAGAGCTCGTGAGCGCTGATCCAGCCGACCGCGGCAAGGAGCAGGCCTCGCCCGCGACCGCGCGCACGGCCGATCTCCCGGAGCCCGAAGAGGGCGATCAGGACCATGAGCCACGCGCCCGGCGTCGAGAAACTCCTGGCGAGCCAATCCCATTCCGCGGTGAGGTACGAGCCAGTCGTGAACGAGAGCTCGGAGCGCTTGCCCGCGAGGGTGTTGGGTAGGACCGACCCGAACGTCGCGAGGAGCCAGCCAGCGCAAGCGGCTGGTAGCGCCAGGGCGGCGACGAGGAATCGCCAAGGCAGCCGGCGCTCGCGGAGCCAGAAGACGACGGCCAGGGCTCCCACGGCGAGGGCGGCGTCGGCGCGAAAAGTCGCGGCAAGGCCAGCCAGCCCTCCGGCGAACGCTGGGCTCCGCTGTCGCGACGCGAGCACGAACGCCCAGGCGATGAGCGCCGTGGCGGCCACCGTTTCGCTGCCCAGCATCTCGACGATCCAGCGCGAGGCGAAGAGCAGGAGCGCGAAGATCCAGCAAGCGAGGTCGGGCGGCTCGCGGCGTTGACCGGGCGTACCCAAGCGCAGGGCGGAGAACGCGAGCGCGAGCGCGACGAGCGCGGCGAGCGAGGCGGCCGCTCCGGCCGCCTCGACGCCGATCCCGAGCGGTGAACCGAGGGCGGCGACCAGCGCCAGAAGAAGCGCGTATCCTGGCGCGGAGGTCCCCAGCACGCTCTCTCCAGGGTTGAAGGCGAACCCGCGCCCGTGGGCGAGATTGGCCGCGAAGCGATAGGTGATATACCCGTCGTCGTGGGTTGATGGCGCGAAGATCGTGGCGACGAGGATCGCGAGCGCGAGCACGGCGAGGCGAAAGCCGTGACGTGAGAGCATTGACCGGGAAGCGTACGACGAGTTGGCCCGATTCGGGGTGGCACCGTTCGTGCTCGTCATAGGGGAGGATTGCTGGTACCCGACACCATGACGAACGCTTCCGCGGGGCCCAACCGGTCGAACGATCGCGCCGATTTCGAGCAGGCCGCGATGCCTTACCTCGACGCCCTCTACAACACGGCGTATCGCTTGGCGCGCAATGCCGAGGATGCCGAGGACCTTGTTCAGGAGACCTTTCTCAAGGGCTATCGAAGCTACGCGCAGTTCACTCCCGGCACCAATCTCAAGGCCTGGCTCTTCAAGATCCTCAAGAACACGTTCATCAACGAGTATCGGAAGCGCCAAGCAGCGCCCGCCGAAAGCGACTTCGCGGCGATCGAAGAGAGCTTCGAGAGCGAAATCGCCGAAGGCGCCACCGGGCAGATCAAGAATCCGGAAGAAGAAGCTCTCGAGCGCGCTTTCGACGAGAACGTGCAGCGGGCGCTCGACGCGCTCCCCCCCGACTACCGAATGGCGGTGTTGCTCGCGGACATCGAGGGCTTCTCCTATCGCGAAGTCGCCGAGATCCTCGAGATTCCCGTCGGCACCGTGATGAGCCGCCTCTATCGCGGGCGCAAGTTGCTCGAGGAGACGATGCTGCGCTACGCGCGGAGCCGCGGCTATCTTCGGCCCAACGAACAGCCGGCCCGGCGCCGCGGCGAGGACGATTCGGCATCCGAGCGGGCGAGCGGTTCGGCGCCGGGGAAGAGGGCGGGAGGCGGGGAATTTCGCCCCGGCGCTCGTGGTTAAGAGGCTCGAAGAGGACATCGTGAGCGGTCGGGCCATGGCATGAGTTGCAAGCGGATCCAGCGCACGATCTTTCTCTGGGTCGACCGCGATCGCGAAGAGCGGTTGCGCGCCCCGCTCGAGGAGCACCTCGAGCGGTGTCCGCACTGTCGCGACCGAGCTCTGAGGGTCGAGCGGATCGTGGTGCTGTTGCGGACCCGGTGCGCTCGCCGGCCGGCGCCCGATGCCCTGCACGAGCGGATCCGCTCGCTCCTGGGCATCGAGTGAAGTCGCTCGCGAAGGAGAGCATCTGAGCCATTATCGGGAGGACGTGAAGCTCTTGAACGCTGCTGGCGAGCGGGCGACCCGGCGGTCGTGGCGGAGCCCTCGCCGCTGGCTGGCCGCCGCGTGTCTGCTGACCGCGGCGTTTCCGGCATTCGCGCAGCCCGCCGTGTCGCTCCCCGGCCTTCGGGGTGGGTCGCTCACCTCGGCTGACCTGGCAAGCGGCACGCACGTGCTGGTCGTGTGGGCATCGTGGTCTCCGCGCTGCCGGGACATCGCACCCCGAGTCAACGAGCTGGTGTCGAAGATCGGTGGCCGCGCGCGCCTGGCGGCGGTGAACTTCCAGGAAAAGCCCGACGCGGTCGAGGCGTTTCTCGCCGGCAAGGGACTCGAAGCCCCGGTCTATCTCGATCGCAGCGGCGATTTCAGCAAAGCGCACGCGGTCACCACGCTTCCCGGTCTGATCGTCTATCGCGGCGGCGAGGTGCTCTATCAGGGGCGCCTCGACGCGGATGCCCTCACCCAGATTGAAGGCCTGATTCGGTAACTCCTCGGCCGCGAGAAACCGCGGCTCGGACTCCCGGGTCGCACTCGCTCGCGCGATCCGGGTGGTATGATTCTTTTTTCCAGTCAGGCCGGCCGACAGGTCGTTTCGGGGAGACTCTCCTGCATGCAACTCGGGCGTCGGTGGGAGGTTGTGAGCGATTTCCTGCGCGGTCTCTCCATCGCGGGCGCGGTGGCGTTCGGGTGGGGCGCGTTGGTCTCCGCGCCGAGCCCGGCCACCTTCACCCCGCGGTCGGACGAAATATCGCCGGTGCATCCGACTTCAGATTCGCGGAGTCCGGAGCCTGCACCTCCGGCGGCGCCGGACCGGGTCGCCACGCTGGCCCACGGCGAGACCCTGGGCGACCTCCTGCGGGACGTCGGTCTGGCGAACTCTGAGATTGACGACGTCGCCAGCACCGCGAGTCGTTTCGTCAATCCAAGGCAGCTCCAACCCGGGCTCAAGCTCGCGGCATTCCTCGAGCGCGAGGTTCCTTCCCGACTCGAGCTCGCGCTCCGAGGCAAGGGCACTCTCACGCTCGCCCGCGTCGATGAGTCCTGGGTTCCTTCCTGGCGGGCGTACGACCGGGAGACGCGAGTCCGCGTCGTTCGGGGCGCGCTCGACGGCTCGCTCGATCGGTCGCTCGCGAACCTCGGAGCCGATCCTGAGCTCGCATTCGCGATGGCCGAGGTGTTGCAGTGGGACCTCGACTTCACGCGCGATCTCCAGAACGGGGACCAGTTTGAAGCCCTCTACGAGGAGATCTTCCTGGAAGGGGAGTACTTCGGATTGGGTCGTGTACTTGCCCTTTCCTACACGCAACCGCGGCGTCAGCTCGAGGTCTTTCGTTTCGGAGACGGCGAGTCGTTCTATGACGCTCTAGGCCGCCCGCTCGAGAAGATGTTTCTACGCGCGCCGCTGCCGTACTCGCGGGTCACTTCCCGGTTCTCCTCACGTCGCTTCCATCCCCTGCTCAAGATCGCCCGGCCGCACCACGGTGTCGATTACGGCGCCGCAGCCGGAACCCCGGTACGGGTCACCGCGGCGGGAACGGTCACGATGGCCGGCTGGGACGGCGGCGGCGGCAAGACAGTCCTGGTTCGACACGCCAACGGCTACCTCACGGGTTACCTGCACCTGTCGCGATTCGCCGCCGGCATCCGCGCCGGCGCATCGGTTCGCCAGGGCGAGGTGATCGGATACGTCGGCGCCACGGGTCTCGCCACGGCGCCGCATCTCGACTATCGCGTGCAACATCACGGGCGGTGGATCGACCCATTGTCGCTCCCGAGCCAGCCGGCCGAACCGTTGAGCCCGATGGCGCGCGAGGAGTTCGTCGTTCAGCGGGACGCCATGCGGATGGCGATCTCCGCGGGCGGAGGATTCTCTCCTGTTGCTCCACGCGTGCGCGGTCCCGAGGGAACCGTTCTCGCCGCGCTCGCGAGCGCTCCACCCTTGAAGACCCGAAGCGCCAAGAAGAGGTAGCTCGTGGTCCGGGTCACGACCTGGTGCCGCGCGGATCTCGCCGGCGGGACGCTCGACATCTGGCCGATCGGCCTGTTGCACCCGGGCGCCAGGACGGTGAATGTTGCGCTCGACCTGCCGGTCGAGGTCTCGTGGAGCCCCCTGGACTGTCTATATCGGGTGATCCAGCAGCAGGAAAGCTGGACATCGGGCGATCTCTCCGGCCTCCTGGCGGAACCGGAGACCGCTCTGGTGGGCGAAATTGTCCGCGCGACGGGCCTGCCCTTCGGCGAGATTCGGATCGACAGCGGCTCGCCACGCGGCGCCGGGCTTGGCGCAAGCTCGGCGCTCGCCGTGGCGCTGCTCGCCGCATCGGAGCTCGTTATCGAATCGCGCCTGTTCCGCACCGCAGCCGATCGTGCGGCACTGGCGCGCGATCTTGAGGCTCGCCTCATGGGTCTGCCGACCGGGTTGCAGGATCACTATCCCGGCCAGCTCGGCGGGGCTCTCGAGATCTCCCACGAACCGGGCGGCGAGCGGGTCAACCGACTCGACATTGACCTCGAGGCCCTGGGCGACCGGTTCCTGATCGCGTTCACCGGCCAGAGCCATTTCTCGGCCGGCGCCAACTGGCAGATTTTCCGGCGACGACTCGAAGCGGACGCGAAACTGGTGGCGAATCTAGATCGGATTCGCGACATCGCGGCCGCGATGCCCGCGGCGCTCCTGGCTTCCGACTGGGCCGAAGCGGGTCGCCTGATCGGTGAGGAGTGGCGGGCGCGCCGCGAGCTCTCGGTCGAGATCTCGACGCCGGCGATCGAGACGCTGCTGACACTGGGAACCGAGCTGGGAGGCTGGGGAGGGAAGGCGGGCGGCGCCGGAGGCGGCGGCTGCATCTTCATGCTCGCCCCTCCCGAACGCCGCGAGCACATCGTCGCCGCGTGGACCGCCTCGGGAGCTCAACCGCTCGCGACGCGACCGACGCGTCGCGCACTTGAGTTCTCGATCTAGCGCGAAGGAGTCGTCAGAAATCAGAGGCGCGCCGGGTCAGGGCGCCCCAGGCCTCGTCAGCCGAAACCTGAGCGAGGTCGATGGAGCGGAGCTCGCTCCACCCGCCGGCGACCGTGGTCTCGCGATACAGGATCTGGCCCGGCACCTCCCAGGCGATGATCGAGAGGTCGCCGCGAATCGAGGTCAGCAGGCGCTGGCCAGGTGCGATGTCCGCGGGCAATTCCAGGCTCGCGGAACGCCTCGCCGCGAGGAAATGGCTGAAGTCCAGGCCCGCGGTCGGAGCGAGCGGCGGAATCTCGAGCAGGAATCCCTCGGTAGCGCTGACGTTGATCAGTCCCGCGCCCAGGATCTCGCGTCCGAGCGCAATGATGTGCCCCCGCGCCATCTCGGCGAGGGTTGCGCCGTCGGCGCCGGCCGGCGCCGCGAGCAGCATGTCCGAGGTCCGGCCGCCAAGGTAGCCGGCGGCGGAGGAGTGGAACTTGGACGCCAGTGCGACGATGTGTCCGCGCGCCATCTCGGCCAGCGTCGAACGATCGTCGGGGTCGATCGTTCCGGTCAAGGCGATGATGTGTCCGCGGGCCATCTCGGCGAGCTCGCCGAGCTCGCCCGGCAGCGCCTGAATCTCGGCGAAGACCAGGCGCTGCGTCGTCGAGTGCACGAAGACCGCGGTGGTCTTGCCGCCGGCGGTGCCGACCAGGCGGGGCGCCACCTGCAGCTCGACCGGCGCCGCGACGGCCGAAATCGACTCATCGCTGGCCAGCTCGTCCAGGGCGACGACCGGATTCCATCCCAGATAGCTCCCGGCCACGAAGACGACCGGCGAGTAATAGCTGCGGGTGGATGCGCCCGAGGATTCCGACCAGACGAGGTGCAGGACACGGCGCGGAATCCGGGTCTCGACTTCGCCCAGCGTGGCGCGAAACTCATCATTGACCAGCGCGACTTGAAGGTTGATCTTGTCGGTGAGAGTGCCGCCCGAGATCTCGGTGGCCGCGGACCAACCGGCGGGCGTGAACGAGCGCATCTCGAATCGCGACCAGGTTTGATTGCCGTAGGTGCGCGTGTTCCAGATGAGATGAACCGATCCAGAGCTCGGGTCGTTCAGCAGCACCGCCGAGCTTTCGCTTTCGGCGCCCTCGGTGCCGGGTACCAGATAGCGCTGCAGCCCCTGGCCTGGAGGGATCACATCGAGCGCCAGGATCGGCGTTTCGGCGGGCAGCGCCGGGTTGGCGCCGAAGATCTCGCCGAAGGTGCCGGTCCACAGTCGATAGGCGGCACCGTCGCCGCCGAGCGCGACGGGGCTCGACTGCGCCGACCAGACGCCGCTCGCGAGGAAGAGTCCGAGAATGAAGAGTCTGGGCGCGCGGGTCAGCATCTCAAGCCTTGAGATTCACCAGAGAGCGCACGTCGACACTCAGCAGGAGGTCGGGAAGATAGTCCGCTTCGGGGAAGAAATCGCCCTGGAGCTCGGCGAATCGTCGCCGCGCCGTGAATTCGTCGCCGCGCGCGCTGGCCGCCGCTCCGGCGAGGTAAAGAGCGTTCTTCTTTGCCGTGGGATCGGCGAACTGGCTGGCAAGCTCGATCGCCCGGCTGGCGTGACGCTCGGCGAGCCGGGCCTTTCCGAACTCAAGAAGAGCGAAGGCAAGATCGAGTCGAGCGAGCATCTCGTGGCGCTCGGCACCGAGCCGCCTGAGACGTCGGAGGCTCTGGTAGATCGATCGCAACCCCGCACGGTGACTGCCGAGAACGACGCGGCAGTAGCCGACGTTGTAGCCGATCACCGCATGGCGCAGCGCATCACCGGGCGCCAGATGCTGCTGTGCTTCAGCGTAGGTCTCGAGAGCCTCGTTGAAACGGCTCTCGGCCACTTGGAAGTTGGCGATCTGGTTGAGGCTCTCGGCGTGTCGCGCCTGATTCAGCGAGCTGGCGCGATCAAGCTCGAGCTGCGCATAGAACAGCCCTTTGCGGACCTCCTTGGCGAGCTCATAGTGGCGCGCGATCGTGTAGGCGGCGAGGAACTCGTTCTCCGTGTCTTCTGAGCGCATCAGCAGCGTTCGCAGCTCGGCGACGACAGATCCGCCAACCCCGAGCTCGAGCGCGATCGCGGCGCGATTGCAGCGCACGCGATCGATCCACACCGGATCGCCGAGGCGCTCCGCGAGCGACGCCGTCGCGTCGACCAGCGTCAGCGCCGCGGCGAGATCGCCGACCTCGACGAGGCGCATCCAACGCGCGCGCGCGGTCTGGAGCTCGGTGTTGTCGGAGGAGGTGGTCATGGCTCGTTCTGTCAGCCGCCGAGCTCGCGCTCGCGCTGCACGCCGCGCCGCGGTGACTTGCGTTCCAGAATATACGATTCGATCTCGCGTTGCGAGGAGGTGTCGAGGTCCTTGAAGTCCGAGACCAGGCGGAGATCGCGGGGCGTCAACGACTCGCGCGACAGCTCCTCGAAAAACTCGCCGACTCCCAGACGGAACTCGGCGAGGATCTTGAACAGCGTGTCCAGGCTGACCCGGTACTCGCCCTTTTCCATGCGCGACAGATCCGACTGTTGGATTCCCAGGCGCTGCGCGAGCTCGGTCTGCGTCTGATGTCGCTCCTTGCGCAGCTGCCGGATCTTGCGTCCGACGAGCTGCACCTGGCGAAACTCCGTGGGTTGGGCCATGGCGATCTTGTCCTGAGCTCTCGCAATAGTAGGCAGGGCGGGTGAATCATGTCAAGATGCCATTCCGGCCGGCCGCAAGCCCGGGTGGAGCCTCCCTTTCCGATGCGCCATACCTACCTTCTGCGCGAGCTCGTTCGGCGCGACCTCCAGAGCCGTTATCGCGGGTCGCTCCTCGGCTTCTTCTGGGCGTTCGTTCACCCGCTCTGGCAGCTGGCGCTCTATACGGTGGTGTTCTCCTGGATCCTCCGGGTTCCCTTGAGCGGCGAAGGCACGGCCAGCTTTCCCGCCTTTCTGTTCGCGGGACTCCTCCCTTGGCTGGGTTTCTCGGAAGGGCTTTTGCGCTCGACGACCGCGGTTGTCGACCAGGGGAATCTGGTGCGCAAGCACCGTTTCCCGAGCGAGCTTCTGGTGGTTTCAGTCGCGCTCTCGGCGGTCTGCCATCAGCTCGCCGCGCTGGCGCTCTTCATCGTCTGGCAGGGCTTTTGCGGCGGCCTCCAGGCGGCGCAGTCAGTTTGGCTGGTGCCGGGCCTCATCGTGCAGTTCACGATCACGCTTGGCTTGGGTTGGGCGGCGGCGGCGGCGCAGGTTTTCTTCCGCGATGTCGCGCAGATCGCCGGGGTGGCGCTTTCGGGAGGTTTCTACCTGACACCGATCGTCTATCCCTTGAGCCTCGTGCCGGAACCGATGCGCCCTTGGGTGCTGTTCAATCCGCTCGCGACCGTGGTGGCTGGCTTCCGGGCGGCGTTGATCGGCGGCCGGCCTCCGACTCTGGGGGCCTGGCTCATGGCGGCGGCCGTGGCCGCCCTGGTCGACCTCGCCGGTTGGGGATTTTTTCGTCGGCTGCGGTCGTCGTTCGCCGACGAGCTCTGACTTGAATCGAAGTTCTGGCAGCAGAGGAAGGAAAGTTCCATGAAGCGAAGTCAGCGCATCGTTCTTTCGTCAATCTGGATCTCGGTGGCCCTCGCGACCTCGGCTGTCGCCCAGTCGGAGGCGGCGGCCAAGCCCGTGGATCCGGCGCCGGCCGCGGATCAGCCGACCGCGGCGCCGGATCCCGCGGGCGTCAAGCCGGCGCCACCCACCGCGAGTCGGGCGAGCGCCCTGCAGCCGCCGGACGGCAAGTGGCTGAAGGACGCGACCGGGCGCGAATACTTCGTGAACAAGGTGCCGAAACCGAAGAGCTTTCGCCGCGACAGCGATACGCACATCACGATGAGCGGCTCTTTTGGTTTCGACATCGTGGGCGAGGATGCCGACTTTTTTTTCGCCAAGGTCTACCGACCGCGTTCGACGGCGCCGAGAAAATCGAGCCTTCCGACCGCGGCGGAGCTCGAGCAGAAGGCCAAGGAGTACGAGTTCACCCTGGCGGAGTCGGATCGCCTCGTCTTCGAGCCGATCGGTGAGGGCCTGCCGCAGACCGGGCACTGGCGCAACGGCTTCGACCTTGCCGACCTGAACGGCGACGGCCATCTCGATTTCGTGCACTCGAGCGCCCGCGGTCAGCTGAACTCGCGCCCCAACCTTTTCCTGGGCGACGGCAAGGGTGAGTTCCGGCCGTGGCGCGAGGCGACCTACCCACCGCTCAAGTACGAGTACGGCGACATCGTCGCCGCCGATTTCAACGGCGACGGCTTCGCCGACCTCGCGATCGGAGTCCACCTGCGCGGCCTGCTGGTGCTTTACGGCGACGGCAAGGGTCGGTTCACGCCGGCGCCGAACGGACCCTCGTACGAGCCAGGCGACATTCGCCTCGAGGCGATCTCCCGCTTCTCATCCCGCAAGCTGGCGCGCCTGGATTGGAACGGCGACGGCCGTCCCGAATTCATGGCCATCGCCGAAGGACCCTCCGGCATCGCGTTCTCCGACAAGGGCTTCTCCGGGCGACTTCAGGAGTCGTACGGCATCGGCCTGTACCGGCTCGACGAGACCGGCAAGTGGACGCGCATCGAGGGCAAGGCGAATCCGAATCTGTACGGCGAGTCGGTGGCGCTCGGCGACTTCAATGGTGATGGCCGCGTTGACTTCGCGGCGGCCAGCAACACCGCGGGGGTCAAAGATTTATTGCATCTCCAGCAGCCGGACGGTAGCTGGATGGCCGCGCCCCCGTTGCCGCTGCGACGGCGCTCGTGGCCGCGCGCCGTCGCGGGCGGCGATTTCGACAGAGACGGCCGGTCGGACCTGGCGGTGGGCTTCTTGACGATCGAGCTTGGCGTGCATCGCGCCGGGATCGATCTGCTTTTCGCGCAAGCGGACGGCAGTTGGCGGCGCCAGACGCTCTATTCGGAGGACGGCGGCAACGGCCTGCAGTCGTTCGCCGCGGGCGATCTCGACGGCGACGGGCATGTCGACCTGATCGCGGGAACGCGCAACGGCCGGGTCTTTCTCTTCCTCGGCGACGGGCATGGCGGCTTCATCCGCGAGGGCGCGGACGAGCTGTCCGCGGTGCAGGCATGCGCGGTTTGGGACATCGAGCTCGCCGATCTCAATGAAGACCGGCGTCAGGATCTGGTGATCGCCTTCGCTGGGGAAGAGTGCCCGGGAAGGGGCCACATCGGGGCCTGGCTCTGGACGCCGACCCCGCAGTAGGAGTGCCACTGGGGCGCGTTGACGGAGCCCCTCCGGCTCCGGTATTCTGGGGCGGTTCGAAGTCGCTTGACATTGGATTTCACGCTATGGCAGCATAGCCGGCAACGAAATCTTTGAACTGGAGGTGATGGCTTCCGGGTGTGGGTGAGGACAGCGCTTCTTCAAAGCCGAATTGCATGTCCAAACTGATTGCAGTTTCCATTTCGTTAAGGAGATTGTCTCAAATGAAAAAACTCATCTGTTGCTTCGCCGTGGCGAGCCTTCTCGCTTTGGGCGGTTCGGCGATTGCCGAGCTCTGCTCGATCGAGGCCGCCCCGGCCGCGACGCTGTTGCTGCCGTACTTCCAGGTCGACCTGGACAACGACAACGGCGTCAACACGATTTTCACGATCAACAACGCTTCGGCGACCGCCGCCCTCACCCACGTCGTGGTGTGGTCGAACATGTCGGTTGAAGTCCTCGACTTCAACGTCTACCTCACCGGGTACGACATGCAGGCCATCAGCCTCGGCTTGGCGCTGAAGGACGGACTCCTGCCGATCACCGGCAACGGTGAGCCGGAGAGCCCGGTCGGCCCGTTCTCGGATCCGGACGGCAACAGCTATCCGGACTGCACCGAGCTCGGCTTCCCGTATGACAACGACAACGCCGGCGACGGCTGCGGTGAGCTTGGTTGCACCCGTCTCGCGGACCTGCAGGAGATCCTGCGCGGCAACGAATCGGATTACATCTATCCGGGCGACTGCGCGGCGTTGGCGACGGATGGCGGCTCGATCGCCGACGGCTATGTGACGGTCGATTTGGTTCGCGATTGCACCCTGCAGACGCCCTGTGGCGACGGCTGGGCCGATCCGGACCAGGGGCCGTACTTCGGCGACAACGACCCGACGGCGATGGGTCTCTACGACAACATCCTCTGGGGTGACTACTTCTTCGTCAACGGCGGCGAGAACTTCGCCCAGGGCGACAACCTGGTCCACATTCAGTCCGCCAACCCGGACAACCAGGCCGAGGTGGCGCTCTTGGCCAACGGTTCGTTCTACAACCGTTGCGACGACAGTTTCGCCCCGTACTACGACTACCGCGAGTCCCTCGGGACGACTTTCGCGGCGCACTACTTCTTGAATGCCCAGTTCACCGGCGGCACCGATCTGACGGTGTGGCGCGATTCGACGGAGGACGGTACCCCGTTCTCCTGCGGTAGCACGCCGGGCTGGTATCCGATCGGTCAGGCGCAGGTCGTCGTGTTCGATGAGTACGAGGACACCGAGATCCCGGACTTCTGCCAGATCTCGCCCTGCCCGCCGGAAGATCCGGAAGACAAGTTCGCGCCGCGTGAGGCGAACATCATCGACATGGCGGACATTGCGACCTTCGAAGCCGGCTGGATCTACATGAACCTGAACGAGCAGTTTGGCGCAGGCGAGTACGAGCTGCGTCAGAACTGGGTCAGCCAGTATCACAACGCGGAGGGCCGGTTCAGTGTCGGCTACTCGGCGATCGTGATCTCGGACTTCTGCGAGAACACGAGCGTCGAGCTCGGTGAGTCGGGTGACGAGTTCCCGGAGCAGTGGCCGGCTGCCAGCCCGTACGGCTGGTAAGTCGCTTCTCGATTCGGATTTCGTTCGGTAGCTCAAGGCGCGGGTCGCGAGACCCGCGCCTTTTTTCATGCGCCGGATAAGATCGCGAAATGGCGGGCGAAGCGGTCGTGGCGACGGACCTGTCGAAGAGCTACGCGCTCTTCGACTCGCCGCTTCAGAGGCTCGGAGCACTGCTTCGCCGCCGACCTCCCACCCGACGGGTCGAGGCGCTGTCGGGCATCTCGTTCGAGCTTCCGGCCGGCGAGAGCCTCGGCCTCATCGGCGAGAACGGCGCCGGAAAGTCGACCCTGCTGAAACTAGTGGCCGGGGTCACCCGGGCGACGTCCGGGCGCATTGAAGTGCGGGGACGGGTCGCGGCCATCCTCGAGCTCGGCACCGGATTCCATCCCGACTTCACCGGACGGCAGAACATCGAGCTCAACGCCGCGATGCTCGGCTTGGAGCCGGCGGAGGTCCGCGATCGCCTGCCCGAGATCATCGCCTTCGCCGAGATCGGCGAGTTCATCGATCGTCCGGTGCGGCAGTACTCGACCGGCATGTCGATGCGCCTGGGCTTCGCCATCGCGACCCAGGTCGATCCCGAGATTCTGATCGTCGACGAGGCGCTGGCGGTCGGTGACGGCTACTTCCAGAAAAAGTGCATGGACCGGATTCTCGCTTTCAAGGAGCGCGGCAAGAGCCTGCTGTTCTGCTCGCACGCGTTGTACTACGTCTCCGCATTCTGCGAGCGCGCGCTCTGGATCCGTCGCGGCCGCGCCGAGTCCCTCGGCGAGACGCGGGAGGTGGTGCAGGCGTACGAGAGCTACCTGCTGCGCCGCGAAGCGGGTCGCGAGGAGGCCGAGCGCGCCGAGCTGTCCAGCCGCCGCGAGGACGAGCCCGGAGCTACGCTCGGCCGCATCACCCGGGTCGCGCTCTCCGGTGGGGAGGCGGTCGGCCCGTCGAAGCGGTTCGCGCCGCTCGCTCCCTTCGAGGTCGAAATCGAGTGGGAGACCGACGATGCGTCGCGACCGTTTCACCTGGGCGTCGGCATCGATCTCGAAAGCGGACTCACTCTCGCCTCCTTCTCGAGCCGACACGACGGTGTTCCGCCTTTCGTGGGCGCCCGGCGTTACCGGGTTCGCCTCGAGTTGCCGCGCCTGCCGCTGGTCAAGGGCATCTATCGCGGCACCGTCTTCCTGGTCGACAAGGAGGCGCTGCACGTTTTCGACCGGCGTGGGCTCGACGAGGGGTTCGCGGTGTCCGGAGCCGAGTTCCATCACGGCCTGATTCATGCCGAGCATCGCTGGGTCGCGGACCAGGCGAGCTGAGCGGCGCCTCCGGCCCCGGCGCGATCGTTCGATGCGCATCACCTATCTGCTGGATCGCCCGGAGGTGGGAGGGGGAACGAAGGTCGTCTTTCGGCATGCGGAGCTTCTCGCGTCGCGCGGGCACGATGTCACCGTGGCGGCGCAAGGCGTCGAGCCCGCCTGGACGGGCCGGCGCACCGGCTATCGCGACCTTGCCGGCGGTGGTTCCCTGCCGCCGGACCAGGACCTGGCGATCGCGACCTGGTGGACGACGATCGATCGAGCGCTCTCCTCGGATGCGAAGGCAGTCGCGCATTTCTGCCAGGGCTTCGAGCTCGATCTCGAGCATCTCGCCGCGGAGGCGCCGGCGATCCGCGCCGCCTACCAGCGCCAGCTGCCGGCGCTCGTCGTTTCGCCGCACCTGGGGGAGCGGCTCGCCCGCGAGTTCGGGCGGGAATCCCGGTTGGCCCCGCCGGCGCTCGAGCCGAGCGGCATTGCGCGGCCGCGATTCGCACCGCGTCGGCGCCCCTGGATCGCGCTCTTCGGGATCTTCGAAGCGGAAGTGAAGGGAGCTCGCACGGGCCTGGCGGCGCTCGCGCGGCTGCGTGCCCTGGGCCTGGAACCGCGCCTGCTGCGCATTTCGGCGCTTGCCGCGAGCGCGGAGGAAAGCGCGCTCGGCGTCGCCGAGCGCTATCTCGAGGCGGTCTCGCCCGCGAGCGCGCTCGCGGCGCTCGCGGACTGCGACCTGCTGATTTTCCCTTCGCTCGTGGCGGAGGGCTTTGGCCTGCCGCTTCTCGAAGCGATGCAGCTCGGCGTGCCCGCCGTCGCATCGCGCACGCCCGGCACTGAATTCATGACGGCTGGCGGGCAGGGCGCCGCGCTCGTACCACCGGGAGATGCTGAAGCGTTCGCCAAAGCGTCGTTGTCGCTCCTGCGCGAGCCTTCCAGCTGGCGCCGGCAGCGGCGTGCCGGACGTGCCGCCGCCGAACGCTTCGGCGCGAGCCGGGTCGCCGCGGAGGTCGAGGCGGCGGTCCTGTGGGCGGCTCGCTTCGGCGCGGAGACGAGGCGATGAACGACCTCGCGATCGTGCTGGTGCACTATCGAACGCCGCAGCTCGTGAGGCCAGCGGTCGATGCGCTTGCCTCGGAGCTCGACCGCGCCGGGCTCGCGGCCGAGATCTGGCTCGTCGACAACGGCAGCGAAGCTGGCGATCGCGAAGCCTGGAGCGATCTGCCGCTCAGCCGGATCGAGGGCGGCGCGAATCGCGGCTACGCGGCGGGAGTGGGAGTCGGCGTCGAGGCGTCGTCGGCGCCGCTGGTCGTCGCGATGAACCCCGATGTCGAAGTGCGGCCGGGCTGCCTGAGTGGGCTTGTCGCGGCTCTCGAGAGTGGCGCCGATGCGGCGGGGCCGGAATTCTTCTGGGACCGCGCCGCGAACCTGAGGCTGCCGCCGACCGAGCGCCGGACGCGCGCGGCCGAGCTCGTGGCGGGGCTCGGTCGGCGATTCGACTGGGCGGCCGCGTGGGCGCGGCGGCGCTGGCGGCGCCATGCATGCCGTCACTGGCAGGCGACCACGGCATTCGAAAGCAGCAGTCTCTCCGGCGCGCTGTTGGCGTTTCGGCGCGAAGCCTGGAGCCGCGTCGGGCCTTTCGACGCCGGCTTCCGGCTTTACTTCGAGGAGACCGACTGGCTCCTTCGTCTCGCCGCCGCCGGAGGTCGAGCGCTCTACGTACCCCAGTCTTCGGCCTTTCACTGGTACGCGCAGAGCAGCTTGCGCGAACCGCGGGCGACTTCCTGGTTCGCTGAATCCGAACGCCGGTTCCGGCGCCGCCACTATGGTGGCCTGACGACAGCTGTCCTCGAACGGCTCTCGACAGGTCGAGCCGTTACCGAAGCGCGCGGCGAGGATCGCGGTTCGCGAGCCTTCGCGGAGCCGCCAGCGCTCGACATCGGGCCGGCACCTCCTGGCGGCGGTTCGCGATGGATCGAGCTCTCGCCCCTGGCCTGCGGCTTCCCGGCGGCGCGGGGAAGGCTCGCGGCGCGCTCCGCTGACTGGAGATTCCCCGCCGATCTCTGGGAACGGCTGGCGCCGGGAGAGCTCTGGATCCGGACTCTGGGTGAGTCGGAAAGAGAGACCTCCGTGCAGAGGATCGAAAAACTCGGCTGAGGCTCGGCCGCAGGCGCTGAATCGCTGCCCGGGACGTGGAATCAGGACGTGACGACGGCGCAGGTGTTACGATGATGCCGCCTGACTGGCTGCAGGTCGCCATCTCTTCGGACCTTCCGTGATCCGCCAGCCCCTTCCGCCCGGCGTCCCGACCACACCATCTCCCGCGAGCACGCTCGCGCTGGCGCCGCACTTCGACGATGAAGTGCTGGGTTGCGGCGGACTCCTCGCGCAGCTCGCGCGGGTCGGCTCCGCGGTGAGGGTTCTCTTTCTCTCCGACGGTGCCGGCGGCGCCGAGAGGATCGCCGATCGCGCCGCCTACGCGCGGCGCCGCGGCGAGGAAGCTGCGGTCGCGGTGGCGCGGCTGGGTGTATCCGGATTCGATCGCGCCGACCTCCCGGATGGCGACCTTGCCTCGCATCGGCTCGCCATCGGCGACGCCATCCGTCGCGCCCTGTTGGCGCAGCGCCCCGGCCGCCTTCTCGTTCCTTCGCCGCTCGAAGTCTCGGCCGACCACCGCGCCGTGTTCGCGGCCCTGCACGATCTCTTGTCCGCCGTGCGGAGCGGTTCCGAGCTTTCGCCGGTCGTTGAGCGGCTCGAGATTCTCGTCTACGAGGTGAATCATCCCGGTTATCCCGATCTCCTGGTCGACGTGAGCGATGAGTTGGACGCTCTCGGCGAGGCGATGGCGGCCTACGCCTCTCAGGAGGGGCGTCATCCGTATCTGCGCGCCGCGCTTGGCCTGCGTAGCTTCCGGACCCACACGCTGTCGCCCGGCATCGAAGCCGCGGAGGCCTATCGCCGGCTGGAGCTCTCCGACTTCACGACCCGGGGTCACTCGTCACTGGTCGAATCTCTGGGCGGGATCGCGCCGCGCGTCGAGATCCGCGAGGGTCCGCTGGTCTCGGTGGTCGTGCGCACCAAGGATCGCCCGCGGTTGCTGGCCGAAGCGCTCGCCAGCCTGTTCGCGGGCAGCTACGGTCGCGCTGAGGTCGTGCTGGTCAACGACGGTGGCAAGCCGCCGGAAATTCCGGCGCGGACGCCGATTCCCGTCACGCGGATCGACCTGCCGGAGAATCGCGGGCGCGCCGCCGCCGCCAACGCCGGCATCGCGGCGGCGCGTGGCGACTACGTCGCATTCCTGGACGACGACGACGTCGTCGAGCGCGAGCACCTGGCCGTTCTCGCGGGACTCGCCTCCGCGAGCGGTCAGCGCGTCGTCTACACCGACGCGGCGGTCACCGTGCACGAGCCGGACGTGGACGAGGGCTGGAAGTGCGTGGAGCGACGGTTGCCTTACAGCCGGGACTTCGATCGCGACCGGCTGTTGGTCGACAACTACATCCCGTTTCACACGCTGCTCATGGAACGTTCCCTGCTCGCCGAGGTCGGCGAGCTCGACACCGCATTGCCGTTCTTCGAGGACTGGGACCTGATCCTGCGTTTGTCGCGGCGCACATCCTTCACACACCTGGCCCGGGTGACTTGCGAGTATCGTCACTTCCGCGGCTCCGGGCACCAGATCCTGGGCGAACGAGCGCGCGAGCACGACGAGTTCGCGCGCCGCAAGGCGCAGGTGATCGCCAAACATCGCGATCTGCTGAGCCCGGCGACGCTGGCGGGTGTGGTCGATGGACTGCGCGCCGAGGCGGTCTTCGCGACGGAAGCCACGGCGAGCGAGCGCGCGGCTCGCGGGCGAGAGGCCGCCGAGCTCGGTTCCGCCTTCTCCGAGCAGAGCCGCACCCTGCGGTCGACCTGGGCCGAGATCGAACGCCTGAACGCGCTCGTCCGGGAGATGGAGGGGACGCGCGCCTGGCGACTGCACCGTTTCTTCGAGCGCGTGCGCGGCCGGTGAACCGCGTCACGCTGGTCACCAGCGAGCCGATCCGCCCGCGGATGGGTGGCATCGGAGTGCGTTATCTCGAGATGGCGCGTCACCTCGCCGAAGGCGGCCGTCGCGAAGTGCAGCTGATCGCGCCCTCGCGACCCGAAGAGGCGGCCGACCTGTTGCCTCCGGGCTTGCGCTTTCGCGAGTTCTCGCTCGCCAGTTTGCGCGACGATCTGACCGGAAGCGCCGCCATCGTCGCGCAGGGCCAACTCGCCAACGACGTGCTGCTCGCCCGGCCCGCGGCGCCGGTGGCGATCGACCTCTACGATCCGTTTCTGATCGAGCATCTGCACTATCTCGAAAGCCTCGGCCTCGATCCGTATCGCAACGACCACGCCACCTGGGTCCTGCAGCTCTCGCGCGGCGACTTCTTCCTCTGCTCTTCGGAGGAGCAGCGCCTGTACTATCTCGGGTTTCTCACTGCGCTGGGCCGGGTCAATCCGGAGCGCGCCGCGGCGGACGTGGAGCTGCGTGGCCTCATCGACGTGGTGCCGTTCGGCTTGCCCGCCGAGCTGCCAGCGCGACGCCGCCTCCTTCCGGAGGCGGGCGCGGGAGTGCGCCGCCTGCTCTTCGGCGCGCTGTACGACTGGTACGACCCGGAGACTCTTCTCGACGCCCTCGAGCTGCTCGAAGGGTTCGACTGGCGTCTGCTCATCGTGCGCCATCCCAACCCCGCTTCGACGCCGCAGCGCCGGTTCGCCGAGGTCGAGTCGCGCTGCCGCGCGAGCGGCTGGTGGGAGAGCCGGGTGGAGGTCCTTGACTGGGTTCCCGCCGAGCGCCGCTTCGACCTCCTGGCGGAGGTCGACCTCCTGGTCGCGCCACACCGGCCAACGCTCGAAACTACGCTCTCGCTGCGGACGCGTTTTATCGAGGCCCTCGCGGCCGGTTGTGCGGTCATCACGACCGAGGGCGGGGCGCTCGGTCGTCTACTGCGCGAACGATCGGCCGGATGGGTCGTTCCGGCGGCCGATTCGCGGGCGCTCACGGCGGCGCTCGGCGAGGCGCTTGCCGGCGGCGCCGCGGTCGAGGAACGCCGGCGCCGCGGACGTCTCCTGGCGGAGGAATTCCGCGCGGCGCGCGCGCTTTCGGCGCTCGTCAAGTTCGTCGATCGTCCGCGCCGCGATGAGACCAGGGAACAATTCGCCTTTCGACCGGACATTCTGGCGCCGCGCGACTCCCTGCTCTTCCGGCTGCGCCGAAAGCTGAACCGGCTCCGGCGGGGGAGCGCATGATGGCGGGGACGCGTCCAACGGTCTCGGTTCTGATCCTGTCCTGGAACGGCCGCCAGCACCTCGAGATCTGCCTGGCGGCGCTCGCGGCACAGCTCGATCCGGGCGTGTCGTGGGAGCTCTTGGTGCTCGACAACGGATCGAGCGACGGCACCGTCGCCTGGGTGCGGGCGACTCATCCGCGCGTCCAGCTCGTCGAAAGCGACCGCAATCTCGGCTTCTGCGCCGGCAACAACCGCCTCGCCGAGCTCGCCGCGGGCGAGGCGCTGGTCTTCCTCAACAACGACACGCGGCCCGAGCCGGACTGGCTCCGTGCCCTCGTCGACGCTTGGCGGGGCGCTCCCGACGACGTCGCCGCGGTCGCCGGCCGGATCGTCGATTGGGAAGGGGAACGGCTCGACTTCGGACGCGGGATCTGGACCTTCGACGGTCACGCCTTTCAACTCGACTTCCGCCGCCCGCTCGCCACGGCGCGCACACCGCGGAGCGGCGAGGAGTTGCTCTTCCCCTGCGGCGGCAACATGCTCGTGCGCCGACGCTCGTTTCTCGAAACGGGCGGCTTCGACCCACGCTATTTCGCCTACCTCGAGGATGTCGACCTGGGCTGGCGCCTGTGGGCGGGCGGCGAGCGGGTGATTGCCTGCGCCGAGGCGATCGTGCGGCACCGTTCGGCGGCCACGAGCGACCGGCTCGGCGTGTTCGACCGCGGCTTCCTCTTCGAGCGCAACGCGCTGCTCACCGCCTACACCAACCTCGACGCCGAGCAGTGGCCGCGCCTCATGCCGGCGATCTGGCTGGCCTACGTGTCACGGATCGAGGCGCTGCTCGTGGCGGGCGATCCGTCGGCGATCGTCCTGCGAACCGATCCTTTTTGCGGCCAGCTTGCGGATGAGAGAGATACCGCGCCCGTCCGCCAGAGCTTCGCGCAGAAGCTTGCGCAGCATGGTGCCCCCGAGCTGCTGCGTCGGGGCGTGCGTCGGCTCGGCCGTCAGCTGGCGACCTGGGGCCAGGGCTCCGGTCGAGGCGAGCGCTTTCGCGTCGACCATCCGCAGACCCTCTCTCACCTGCGCGCCGCGAGTCTCTTCTTGCGGGCGCTGGATGAGAGCGCCGCGCGTCGGCTCGTGGTGCAGTCCCGTCGCAGGCGCTCCGACCGCGAGCTCTTCGAGCGCTTTCCCCTCTATCTGGTCCCGACCTACCCCGGCGACACCAGGCTGTTCGCCAGCTCGGGCTTCGCGAGCTTTCTGCCGCCCGATCTTCCGCTGGTGCGCGCCTCCCTCGGTGAAATCATGGAGTGGAGCGGCGCGGAGTCCGCCGGTTGAGCTTCGACTACTCCGTCGTCATCCCTTCGTTCGAACGCCGTCCGGTGCTCGCGGAGGTCTTGCGGGCTCTGGACGCGCAGCGCGAAGCGCCGACGTTCGAGATCGTCGTGGTCGACGACGGATCGCGCGACGGCACCGCCGCATGGCTCGCCGACGTCCGGTTGGAGCGCCCGTTCCGCGTCCACTCTGAGCTCCATCGCGGACCGGCGGCGGCCCGCAATCGCGGAGTCACGGCGGCGGCGGGCGAGCGCATCGCGTTTCTCGGCGACGATACTGTTCCCGAGCCAGACTGGCTGGCCCGCCACGCCGCGGCGCACCGTGCCCGCCTCGGTGTCGGCACTCCCGCGGGCATCGCCGTCGTGGGGCGTGTTGACTGGCACCCACGGATGCGTTCGACCGAGCTCCTGCGCTACATCAACGAGCACGGCCTGCAGTTCGGATTCGCGCTGATCGACGAGCCGGAGAACGTGCCGTTCAATTTCTTCTACACTTCGAATCTGTCGCTCGAGCGCGAACGCCTGCTCGCCGAGCCGTTCGACGAGCGCTTTCCCTACCCGGCCTGGGAGGACATCGAGGCCGCCTACCGGCTCACTCGCGCCGGTCTTCGGTTGGTCTACGAGCCGCGCGCCCGCGTGCTGCACGACCACCCGACGGACTTCCGGCGTTTCGCTCGCCGTCAGGAGCGCGCCGGATTCTGCGCGGTGGTGTTCGCGCGTCTCCATCCCGAGCTCGCCGGCTTCGTGGGCCTGGGTTTCGACGGCCCGCCCCCGATTCCGCCGCGACTCCGGCAGTGGTGGCGAGAGGGGGTGGTCCGGGCCTTGCAATTCCTCCCGGTCAGGCTCCCGGAGATGTGGGAGCTCGCTTTCCGGTTCCACTATGTTCGCGGGATGCAGCGGGCGTGGCGAGAGTTGCCAGCGGTCCCAAAGGAGTGAAGCGATGAACGATCGCGCGATTCGACAGGTACTTGGAGTGGCGATGCTGCTTTCGCTCGCGCTGCCAGCGATGGCGAGCGCGCACCGGGGCGGCGTGTGGGTGTCGCCGACGCCGTATTGGGGATGGGGCTGGGGCGGCGCCTGGGGTTCCACGGTGGTCTATCCGATGGCCGACCGCACGCACGGCGCGCTCGACGTCGACGTCGAGCCGGAACGTGCCCAGATCTACATCGACGGCGAGCTGGTCGGCGAAGCCGACGACTATGACGGCTTCCCCGACTTTCTCTGGCTCGAGCGGGGAACCTACGACGTCGTGCTCTTCCACGCCGGCTTCCAGACCATCGCGCGCCAGATCTCCGTTTACGCCGGCCAGGTCATCGATGTGGAAGACCGGATGGTGCCCGGAACGGAAACGCTCCCGGAGGATCTGATCTCCAGGAGCACTGTACGGCGCGAGGAGCGTTTGCGTCGGGATCGCGAGAATGAGGATGAGGTGCGACGTTCCGAAGGCCGGTATCGCCGCGACAGCGAGTTGCGTAAACGCGAGGTGGAGGTCGTGGTCGAGGAAGCTCGGGCGCTCGACGCCCGCAGCGAACCGGGACGCGCGCGGCTCGCGGTGTCGCCCGACGACGCCTCGGTCTATCTCGATGGGCGATTCCTTGGCACCGGCCGGGAGCTCGCGCGGCTCCGCTCCGGCCTGATCGTCGACCCGGGCGAGCACCGCCTGGAAGTGGTGCGGCCCGGGCGCCGGCCGAAGGAGCAGTCGTTCTCGGTGAACGCTGGCGAGGAGATCGCGATCGCGATCGATCTCGAGGAAGAGTAGCCGGCGGGCGCGCTAACTCACCGGCGACGCGACGGTCTCACGTTCGAGCTTGAGCAACCAGCGTTTGCGCGCGCCGCCGCCCACCCAACTGCCGATGCCCTCCTTGGTCGGGATGATCCGATGGCAGGGAACGAGCAGCGGCAACGGGTTGTCGAGCAGAATCGAGAGCACCTGACGGTAGGCGTCCGGGCGACCGGCGGCGTCGGCGATCTCCTTGTACGTGCGGGTCTTGCCGTAAGGCGTGCGGGCCGTCTCGCGCATCACCCGGCGCGCGAAGCCGTCGGCGCCCGACGGACCCATGTCGTATTCGAGGTCAAGAGTTCTCCGGGCGCCAGAGAGGTACTCGGAGATTCGTCCGAAAACTTCGTCCAGGAAATCGGAATCGTCGAAGGCGGAGAGCGGGTGGAAAAGCTTTCTCTGCTTCCCGGTCGGGCCGACGATCAGGCGACCGATCGCCAGGCCGTAGAACTCGACGCCCAAAGCGCCGATCTGCGAAGGGACGAGCACCCTGACCGGTTCGGGAAGAACCGGAGCGGCGGGGGCCGGCGTGGCCTCGACCGGCTCAAAGGCCATGGTGGCCGGAGGTTACCACGGTGCCCCAAGTCAAAGTCCGTAGAGCGCCGCGTAGTGGGCCCGGCTCTCCAGGACGCGGACGACGTACGCTCGGGTCTCGCGGAAGCCGATCTTGGCCAGCAGCTCCTCCGGTTCGTTGCTTCTGCAGTACTTCCGCCAGAGTTCCGCCTGAACCTCCCCGGCGTTGTACGCCGCGAGGGCCGCGGTTGCGGAGCCGCCGAATCGCCCTTCCAGCTGTGCCAGGTAGGCCGCGGCGATCGGTATCGCGACCGCGGGCCGGTGGAGATCGGCCGCTGACGGGCTGCGGAGACCCATGCCCAACGCCACGCGCCGCGCGGTCGGCAGGACGAGCTGGGCCAGACCGCGCGCGGCGGCGGGCGAAACCGCCTCCGGATCGAAACGGCTCTCTTCGCGAAAGATTGCGGCCAGGAGCCATGGATCGATCCGGTGCAGGCTGGCCTGAGCCAGGAGCGAGTTGCGGTAGGGAAGCGGGAAGAGCCGGCGGCGAAGCTCGGGATCGACCCAGTCGACCGGCAGCGTCGCTGGCAGTCCGAGGAAGAGTCGCTCGGCCAGCTCCAGCGCCAGATCGCTCCTTCCGAAGCGATCCAGAACCGCGCTCGCGGTGAAGGCGAGCCGCCGCTGCCGCACCGGGAACTGCCGGGAGAGGGCGGCGCGGCCCTCACGCCAGAGGCCAAGCGCCAGCAAGCGGTCTTCCGGTCGCGTGATCGTCCCGAGAAAGAGCGGCCAGTCGGCGACCGGGACCTCGTTCCAGTGGATCCACAGCGCGACGTGGGGGGCGCCCGAGAGCGCGGACAGGGCGCGGGCTCGCGCCTGGAGCGCGACCGGGCGCCAAGGTCCCTGCAGGATCCAGGCAGCGTG